>ERZ1674155.24-NODE-24-length-46495-cov-24.868971_pt1 | contig 46495 bp, 42 predicted proteins | sample MGYA00581305_ERZ1674155 | MGnify/ENA primary metagenome ERZ1674155 (study PRJEB41354, sample SAMEA4873344) | human saliva metagenome | biome: human-associated habitat [ENVO:00009003]; feature: mouth environment [ENVO:08000002]; material: saliva material... | reverse complement strand
TATAGCTCTGCACACGTACTCATATATCTATAGGAGCAGCGACCAATATTGGTTCCTACCCCTACCCTCCGCGCGACTCCACTCTACGGCATAAAAAAGCCCCTCCCACCCAAGGGCTGACCGCTCAAGATCAGCGCCTTCGGTGGGAGGGGCAAGGGGGATACCTTAAAGTAGCGAGAGCAGGAGGTCTTTGCTACCTCAAAGGTAAAAGTGCGGGAGGAGTTACTTCTTCTTAATCGTCTTCATCATCTCCTGTACGGCACGCTCGAGCTGGACGTCACGACCAGAGAGGTAGTCGGCAGGCGTGTTGTAGACCTCGATATCAGGCTGCAGCGTCTGATTTTCCATCGCTACACCATTGACATCGGCACAAGTTACCTGGGGGATACCAAAGACGATGTAAGGATTGATCTGCGTCTCCCACCAGACGGCCGTCATCGTACCTGCGACAGGCGTACCGATGACCTTACCGAGACCGAGAGTCTTATACACCCAGGGGAAGCCATGACCATTACTATAGTTCCCTTCGCTCACCAGGACGCAGCTGGGCTTAGTCCACTGCATGATGGGGTCATCACCGATGTACTGACCACGAGGCGTGAAGCGAGAGTAGAGCTTACCGCTGAGCAGGAAGACGAGGTCTTCGTGGAGCCAACCACCACCATTGTAGCGGGTGTCGACGATGACTGCATCATAATTGCGGTACTTACCGAGGAGCTCCTTGTAAGCATTGCGGTAGCTGTACGTATTCATCGAGGGCACGATGATGTAGGCGATACGTCCACCACTGAGCTTCTCGACGATATCCTTACGCTGCTGTACCCAGCGGCGGTGGAAGAGATCCTTCTGCGTAGACTGACCGATGGGGCGGATGAATTCCTCGAAGCGCTTACCCGTCTTAGGATCGTGGAAGGTGACGCTGACGCGCTTACCGACCTTACCATTGAGGTAGAGCTCTACGGGACGATCAGCATCGATCACTTCGCCATCGATCTTCTCGATGATCATACCGGCCTTGATCTTGTCACCGAAGTGCGTGAGCGGACCACCAGCGAGGATCTCCTCGATCTTGAGGCCATTGCCCGTGTGCTTCTGATCGTAGAAGGCGCCAAGGTAACCCGTCTGCTTAGCCCAACGCTTGGGGAAGACACGACCACCCGTGTGTGAAGCATTCAGCTCACCGAGGATTTCACTGAGGAGCTCAGCAAAGTCTTCATCATTATCAATGTGAGGGAGGAACTTGCGGTAGGTCTTGCGATAGTAGTCCCAGTCGACACCATGGAGGTTGACGTCATAGAACTTCTCCTTGACCTGCTGCCATGCGTGGTCGAAGATATACTCACGCTCAGCAGCGGGACGATGCTCAAACTCAGCAGCGAAGCTGATAGCCTTGAGTTGACCACCATCGAGCTTATTGAGCCCAGAGGACGTGCCGACATAGACGGTCTTCCCGTCCTGACCGAGCGTCAGGCTACCACCACCGACACGTGCGCTGAGGAGCTTCGTAGACTGCTCTTCGAGATCACGCTCCCAGAGGTCGTAGGAGTTCTCATACTTAGCGATGTAGTAGAGCTTCTTACCATCATCGGTGATGACGGCGTCAGAGAGCGAGCCCGAGGCGCGCGTCAGACGGACCGTACGATGATCCAGATCGGTGAAGTCAGGCGTGAAGCCCTTGCTTTCCTTCGTATCCTTAGCGTCCTTAGCATCAGTCTTATCCGACTTCTTCGTGGACTTCTTGGCAGGCTTCTTGGCATCCTTCTTCTCGTCAGTCTTCTTGTCCTTAGTCGTAAGGTCAGCGAGTTCCTTGCGGAGCTCCTTATCTTCCTTCGAGAGCTTGAAGTCTTCGTAAGCCTGGCGGTCAAGGAACATCAGGTAGTAGTCGCGCTCTGCCCCCCAGCTACCGTGGCTGCGGTAACCCGCACGGTCGGAGGAGAAGAGGACTGCCTTGCCCTTCATAACGAACTTACCCGAGCCTTCGGAGTAACCGCTCTCGGTGAGGTTCACGATCTCGCCTGAGCCATCAGCCTTGACCATAGCACAGTCAGGGTGCTGCCAGCCGCCATGACCGATATAGTCAGCGAGGATCCACTTGCCATCGGGGCTCCAGCGGTAGCTGATATCGCCGTCGGAGTAGGAGTAGTTGAACTTCTTGTCGAGGACCTTGTAGTCACGGCCGGACTTGAGGTCGTGGACGTAAATACCCGTGCGGTCACGCAGGTAAGCCACCTTCGTGCCGTCGGGAGAGAAGAGAGGCTGGAAGGATGCTTCCTTATTCTTCGTCAGCTGCGTCTCCTTGATGTCACGCGAATAGACGAAGAGGGGGTCATCCGAGCGATTCAGCTCAGCCATATAGATATTCCACCCGCCATTGCGCTCAGCGGCGTAGACGATCTTCTTGCCATCGTTGCTGAAGTCGACATCACGCTCCTCTTCGGGGGTGCTGGTGAGGCGCTTCGTCGTGCCGTATTCGGTGTGGGTGACGAAGACATCACCGTGGACGATGAAGGCAATTTCCTTATTGCTGGGAGCGACGGCAAAGGACGACACGCCATCACGGATCGTCTCAGGATTGATAGCCGACTCCTCCTGGTCACGGACGATGGAGACATTCACCTTCGTGGGCTGACCACCAGGTGTCTGAGTGTAGATCTCACCATCGAAGCCATAGCAGAGTGTACCATTGGAGGCAATAGAGAGGAAGCGGACGGGATTCTTCGTAAAGGAAGTGATCTTCTTGTCTGCAGCGGCAGCCGTAGCAGCATCGCGGTGATAGACATTGAAGGAACCTTCGCGCTCACTGAGGTAGTAGAAGCCGCCCTTGCTATCCCAGACAGCATTACGGTCTTCACCGCCGAAGGTCGTGAGCTTCGTGTGCTTACCATCCTTGGAGCGGAGCCAGATATCACGTGTCACAGGAGAGACAGCATGCTTACGCCAGATATCTTCGTAGCCCTTGACGTCGGTGTAGAGGATCTCGCCACCACGCAGCGAAGGCATCAGCATAGGATAAGCGCCGTAGAGCTTGGGGCGGGCAATAGTCTTAGAGAGGTCAAGTGAATAGGTCTGTACGAACCAGTCCCAGGGATACATACCATCCTTCACATCAGGCATGACGTAAGACTGGAAGAGGAGCGTAGAGCCGTCGAGGAAGGCCACGGGCACTTCCTTCTCGCTGCTATAGGTCAGGCGACGTAGACCTGAGCCGTCAGCCTTGACGATATAGACGTCCTTGCTCCCCTCACGATCCGAGGAGAAGGCCAGCGAACGGCTGTCGGGGCTCCAAATGGGGGTACCATCGTAGGCGGCATTAGAGGTAAGGCGTAGTGCCTGCCCACCAGCCGTCGGTACGGTGTAGATATCCCCCTTGTAGCAGAAGGCGATCTGCGAGCCGTCGGGGCTAATCTGCTGATGGCGCAGCCAAAGGGGAGATCCTTTCTCTGCATAAGCCATGGCAGGTAAAGCCAAAGCCGATGCAAGAGCTAAAGTGAGTATTCGTTTCATAGTCGATACGGATGTGTATAGTGTGGTATGTGCGTGCGGATGACCTGCATGCGGAGGCTTAAGACCCACAGCTCCCTAAGCGATGAAAGTGCCCTTGCAGACGAAAGCTTCCTGCAAGCTGAAGTCTCAAGTAAGAGGCGCTCCGAAATCGAGTACCTCCTCTATGAGATATCCCCGTGAGGAAGCTTCCTCTACTCGGGGGAACGAGTGTATGGGAGCGTGTGGGATAAAAAGGAAGAGAGCCCCCGAGACACACGGAGGTGCGCTGGAGGGCTCTCTTCTGAGGGAACAATATCGGAGAGAGAAGCGTGACTTAGTCGTTACGCTTACGAGCCGAGTAGCTTAGGTTAAGTGCGTCGGCGCGTCGAAGCTCTTCCTTGATCTGAGAGATGATGTTCATCTTCGTATCCTTATCGGCCTTCAGAGAGACCTGCATAAGGTTGCGACGCTCGTCCTTGATCTTTGACTGTGACTGCTTGAGGTAGCTGTACACAGCCGTAGGATTCTGCGTGACCTGGTCGTTGAGCTGAATCGCCGAGTTAGACCCGTACATCTCGCGGTATTCCTTGTTGGGCTTACCGACGTAGATGAAGGTAACGAGCGACTTTTCTTCGAGCTTCGTAAGCTCAGTAGCCGTAGGCAGGTTACTGAAGCTCACCTTCGGGGTAACCTCACGGATGGTGGTAACCATCATGATGAAGAAGAGGAAGGCGAATACCAAGTCAGGGAGGGACGAAGTGTTTAGCTCGGGCATCTCACGCCCACCTGATTTACTGAATTTACCCATGTCTTTTACTTCTTTGCAAGGTTAGAGAGAGCCATTTCAGAGATATGCATGGGATATGCATCCTGGACAGACTTCTTCTCGGAAGGGGAAAGCGCCTCAAACGTCTTGCCACCGAACTCCTTCTTAGCGAAGGCATCCCAGACCTCATTGTAGGCCTTGATGAGTTCGTTCTGGACATTGACGTACTGCTGGTAGCTGGTCTCGACCTCATTCTTGATCGAGATAGCATAACCAGAGGTGATGACGGTACGCTCACCCAGCCCTTCGATCTCACGACGCTCAAGCTCAGGGAGGAAGGGCTTGTTCTCGGGGTTCGTAATGAACTCGACAGCGTAGTCCTTCAGCTCATCCAGCTTGACGGGGATGAGCTGGTCGATGCCAGCCGCATCCTTACGCGAGATCACGATCTCGTCAGCGCGGTTGACCAAGAGTCGCATGATGTTGCGGTCATTGATCTCGATCTCCTGCTGCTTCTGTTGCTTTGGAGCCATCGGAGGCAGACGCCTCTTCAGACCCTTATCAGTATCCATTGAAGTTGTAATCAAGAAGAAGATAAGCAACATAAAAGCGATATCGGCCGAGGACGATCCGTTGATGCCAGGAGTCTTTCTTTTCAGAGCCATAATGCTTTTTGTTCTATTCGTTACTGATTACAACCGTTACTTCCCGAGGAATCTCTTGGATACACCGCCCCAGACGACGGCACCGAGGGTGACGACGAAGAGGACGTAGGTGGAGTAGAGCCACATATCCGTGACCTTCAGCCAACCACTGGTGTTATAAGCCTGTGAAGCTTCGTTAAGCCCCTTGATAGCCTCACCGCTACCGATAGCATAGCCGAGGAGGAGTGAGACGACGAGGACGACGACGGAGATAAGGTTGGACTTACGTGCCACAACGTCCTTGGTCTTATTGGTAGCGATGCTACGTCCAGCGAAGAAGAGCGTCGCAAGGACCGTGACGATGAAGAGGAAGTACGTCCAGTAAAGTAAGATACCCGTAAACGCATAGTCCTTATTGCCCTTAGCGTCGAGCTCCGAGCCTCCCGCGAAGAAGAGGACGAAGATCAGTACGCTGAGCGCCAGGAGGACTAATAAAGTCGTGCTGGATACCTTGCGTATCTTAGTTACAGCCATTTCTTTATTGTTGTTACAGGGTAGGATTACTTGTTCTTCTTGGCATCGTACTTGACGATCAGGTCAAGCAGCGTGATGGAAGCGTCTTCCATACGGTTGAGGATGCCTTCGACGAGAGAGAGGATGTAGTTGTAGAAGATCTGAAGGATCAGAGCTACGATAAGACCACCGATGGTCGTGATAAGAGCGACCTTCATACCACCAGCGACGACCGTTGGGCTGATATCACCGACCTTTTCGATGTTATCGAAGGCCTGGACCATACCTACGACCGTACCAAGGAACCCGAGTGAAGGAGCCATAGCGATGAAGAGCGTGATCCAAGAGAGGTTCTTTTCGAGCAGACCACCCTGTACACCACCGTAAGATACGACAGACTTTTCAGCGATGTCAATACCCTGGTCAGCACGCAGGAGAGCCTGGTAAGCGATAGAAGCGATAGGACCGCGCGTGTTGCGAGCTACTTCCTTAGCCTTTTCGATGTTACCTTCTTCGACGAGAGCCTTTTCGATGTCGCGCAGGAGCTTGTCGGGGTTGACGTTAGCCAGGTTGAGGTAGATGATACGCTCAAGGCAGATAGCCAGACCGAGGATGAGGGCGATGGCAACGGTAGCCATGAAGTCTGCACCCCCTTCGATGAACTTGGTCTTGAGCTCCTGGTGGAAGCCCGTTTCAGCTACAGCTTCTTCACCAGCGACCTGGTCAGCAGCAGGAGCTTCAGCTACAGTAGCGTGAGCAGAGTCAGCAGCGGGAGCAGCAGAATCAACCTGAGTCGTAGCAGCGGCAGCAGCGCTATCTGCATTCTGAGCCGTAGCTACATTAGCCATACCTACAGAGAGGAGACCCACGCAAGCAGCGATTGCGAATAACTTTTTCATGTCGAGTTGTTTTTGTGAGTTAGTTAGTTCTATTTATTCGTTTCTTCTTGTTCCTATAACGTATTTAAAGCACCACAAGCAGATGGAGGAGTACTGCATTCCCGCCATAAGGCAGGGCGAGTGTAGAGCCTTTCGGCATCAAAAATACAGCTTTTCCAACCGAAAAACAAAATCATTGTTCACCGAACTTCAGTTGAGCCGTCTTCCCGCTCCACAAGAGGGCGTCCGATGCTTCGTCTAACACAATAGTAGATAGAGACTGTTGCCTATAATCCTGCCCTCTATTTATTATGCTAAGGCACCGCGCGACCAGCTCCCCGATATATCTCTCCGAAGGGATACACAAGCCCTTTGCCTTATCGCGAGAGTATTCCTCTTATCCAGCGGAGGGAAAAGTATCCTTCTCGTAGAGGAAAAAGCGGCTTCCCGTAGTAGTTTTCCTCTGTCTATGTACGTAGTCTTAAAGACCAGGTACGTCAGTCCAAATATCCACGTACGTAGATATTAGAGCTACGTACGTAGTCCAAACTTATCTGACACTCGTCCACAACTTTTATCCCTACGCGGAGCAACAACCTAATATAGGTCACTTCGCAAAGCTTATACAGGAATCAGGCCAAAGCTATATAGCTTTCTTCGCCATTCTATATAAGCTCTACCCACGCACTCATATAGGGAATATAAGCACCTCTGCCGTCCAGCACGCGAAGTGCAGTGAACGGCAGAGGCGGGGAGATGAGTTAGAACTTCACCGACAGGTCGACACCGAGGGTACGGGGTGCCGAAGTCTGGAAAAGACGGCCCAGCGGTGAGGCTGCTTGGAAGACCGTGTAGCTATTATTCGTAAGGTTGGCTCCCCACAGTGCGAGCGTGTAGCGGTCGTAGCTCAGCCCGAGGCGAGCACGGAGCGTAGACTGGAGGGACTCGCGGGTCGTATTGTCTTCACGCCAATAGATCTCTCCGAGGCCAGCGTACTCGACCTCGCCCAAGAGGCGCAGGTGGCGTGAGAGCGGCTCGTTCGCCGAGAGCATCACGCTATAAGTGTGGCGCGGGATGAAGGGGACAAAGTTACCCTTCTTCGCTGCTGTCGTCTCCTCCGTGAAGCGGGCATCCGTGAGGCTATAGTTCAGGTGTGCGCGGAGCGAAGACCATAGGCGCTGCGTGGCGGAGAGCTCGAAGCCCAGCGTACGGGACGAGCCTGCATTACCAACCATACGACCTGCTCCCGAGGCAACGAAGCGCGTCAGCTGGAGGTCACGCACCTGCATCAGGTAGACCGAAGAGGAGAGCTCCAGTCCTGCTGAGGGGAGGGCATAGCGTGCTCCGAGCTCATAGCTCCAGCTCTGCTCGGGCTTGTAGGTCGTCGCCGAAGCGATCGTCGAGCTATCGAAGCCCCCACGCCCCAAGATCTGTGCCTGCAGGGCCTGCTGCTGGGCTGTGGTGATAAGATCTGAGAAAGACTGCTCATTGAAGCCCCCCGTCTTCACCCCACGACTGACGGTAGCGTAGGCACGGAGTGCTTCGGTGGGATGCCACGATACGGAGAGCTTGGGCAGGAGATTCCAGTAGCCTACCGACTGCTTCCCCTCGAGGTGAACGGGAGGCGCGGTAGCCAGAGCCTGAGTCGTCCCTGCCACAGCGAGACTCAGCTCATAGCCACGGGAGTCGTAGCTGATCTCGTGATGCTCGTAGTCAAGGCGCAGCCCACCGGTGATCGTCCAGGCGGGAGTGAGATGATAGGCACTCTCATGATAGAGTGCCAGCCCCCAGTCGGGCATACGGAAGTCGTTTGCATTCGTTCGGTCCGAGCGCGTAGCATCATAGTAGACGAGCAAAGGCATGGCGGGGACGCGCTGCTTCAGGGCAGCCATCGTTTGATTGATACGTGCACTCAGCCCACCATAGGAGAAGGTCACGGGGGCCTCTACACGCTTGGCATCGTGGTAGCCGAAGAGCCCGACACTCCAGTCGTAGCGGCTGGGACGCTCGCCACGGAGATTCTTGAGGATGAACTCCTGCGTCAGCCCATGCTCACGCAGCCCCTGTGTGACGTGGAAGTACGAGACAGGGAGGGCATCCATATCCATCTGCGTCTCATCGAAGAGGTACTGATAGCTCGTCGCCGACTGGAGCTGTACCCCACCCCACTTATAGCTGAGGAGATAGCGCAGCGTAGCCGTGTGGCGCTTGTAGCTCTCGGGTGCATCGGCCGAGAGCGGAAGTGGCTGCTTGGTACGAGGGTCGTCCGTGCGGTAGGGGAAACCTCCCTGCTGGACATAGTCGCCCGAGAGGGAGAGCGCCATCTCAAGCTGCTCCGTAGGGCGATACTCGAGCTTAGCGAAGCCGCCTACCATACGCAGACTATCTTGATAGGCCTGACGGGTCTCATTGTAGAAGTAGCCACGGCGGGTCGTCCCCGAGAGGCCGTAGCTCAGCCCCAGCTTATCGGAGAGGCGGAAGGCCTGCTCGACGGAGCCACGCAGGAGGCGGTGCGAGCCTGCTGTAAGCTTTGCTTCACCCCCGGGCTGGTCGAAGGCCGAGCGCGTGTAGTAATTGATGATGCCCGACATCGCATTGCGCCCGTAGAGCGTACCCTGCGGGCCACGTAGCACCTCGACGCCCGTGATGCCAGGGATATCGAAGTTGAAGCCCGACTTATTCAGCACGGGTACCCCGTCGACATAGAGGCCGATGGTCTGCCCCGAGCTACGTGCACCACTCCCACGCAGATAGATGGCGGCACTGCGCTTCGAGCCGTAGTCGGGCACAAAAAGGCTGGGCACGCGCCCCGTAAGGTCCGTGATGCTCTGCATGCGATACTGACTGAGGTCACGGCTCGTGATCCACGTCAGCGCTGCTGGCTGACCTATGGAAGGAGCGGTAGGACGCTGGGGGACGTAGGAGCGGATGACGACCTGCTCGATAGGATTGGTCTGGATACTATCCTGCTCCTCAGCATGGAGGCTCATGGGCATAGCCATGAAGCCGAGCGCAAAGAGCGGGAATACAAGTAGCTGTTTTTTATTCTTGGTAAGCATTGGGGATTATGAAGCTAAGGGCGATGTGCTGATACTGGCGAAGGCACTCCGTCAGCACGCCGTCTTGGATAAATCACCACAAAGGTAGAGCCCGCACCTGCTGCAGCGAATAAAATCACCAATTTCACCCCGAATTCACCTCAAAAAAGACCAGACCCGCCCTATCCTTCCCTCCGATAGTACACATCTATCCTCCCGCTCCTCAGAGTAGGATTCACGGGGACGGAGCGAAGGGATTATCTTTGCGCTGTGAAGAAGCCCTTCACTTAGCCCCGTCATCATGGCCAAATACTCCCACTTCTTACCTCTCCTCCTCGCACTTCTCTTTGCGTACGACCTCGGAGCACAGACCTACTACCGCAGTGAAGAGCCTCACTGTACCGCCCCGAAGGATAGCACGACGCTCCTCGGTCTGGACGTCGTCGGCGAAGGCTTCTTCCGCAATGACGAATACGCCTCCGACCTCGTCGCCGACTACACCCTCCCAGGCTATCGCCTGCGAGCCAACCTCAGCTACCGCCCCGAGACCCACCTTCCCATCGAGCTACGTCTCGGTGTGTACCACCTCTACTACTGGGGAGCCACGCGCTACCCCGCCGCATTGGCCTATCAGGACCTCCCCTACTGGCGGGGCGATGGTGACCGCTATACACGCCTGCGCCTCCTACCCTACTTCCAGGCGTCGATACAGCCAGCAGCAGGCTGGGCTATCCTCCTGGGGCATCTGCAGGGCGGAGCGAAGCACCGACTCATCGAGCCGCTCTACAATCCTGAGCTCAACCTCACCGCAGACCCCGAGATGGGCCTGCAGATTCGCTACGAAGGACAGCGTACCCGACTGGACACCTGGGTCGACTGGCAGAGCTTCATCTTCCGAGGCGACAAGCATCAAGAGGCCTTCGTCTTCGGGCTCAGCACCGCCCAAGGCTTTGACTTCAGCCCTGCTGACCGCCTCGAGCTCCAGCTCCAAGCCGTCGCCCACCATCGTGGTGGCGTGCTGAATGAGCGAGCCGACACCGTGCACACCTGGCTCAATGCCGCCCTCGGTGCCGTGTACAGCCATCAGTTTGCCCTCCCCAAGCACCCCCTGATGGTACAGGCCGGGCTCTACGGCCTTGCCTACAGCCAGCGAGGCGAGCACTATGCTTCGGACAAGGGCTGGGGCTTCCTCGCCACAGCAGGCTTAAGCTGGCGACGCTGGCAGACAGAGCTAAGCCACTTCTACGGGAACGACTTCATCAGCCCACTGGGCATCCCCTTTGCGCAGAGCGTCGGGCGTGCGGGACGAAGCCACCTCCTCACACATCACCCACGCTACACCGCTTGGCAGGGGAGCTACCGCATCATCGAGTCCGAGGCGTACACCTTCGGCGTGAGTGGTGGGCTCTATATCCACCCACATTCGGCGCATAGTACCAGCTCCTTCATCGAAGCCTACCTGAGTATCTCGCCACGCTTCACCCTCCTCCGTAGACGAGGGCAGTAGCCCGCCCTCTACCCTATTACGCACCGAGGCCCACCCCGCATCAGCAGGGTGGGCCTCGTCGTTATCGTAAGAGGAAATAGCCGACTACAGCTGCACGCCCTTAGCGCGAGCTTCGTAGCGACGCCCTACGACCTCCCAGTCGATGATCTGCCAGATGGCACGCAGGTGGTCGGCACGGCGATTCTCATAGTCGAGATAGTAGGCGTGCTCCCAGATATCGATAGTGAGGAGGGGCACACGGCCACGAGTGACGGGCGTACCGGCGTTCGAGGTCTTCTCGACGTAGATATCACCAGCCTCATCGGTAGAGAGCCAGAGCCAGCCCGAGCCGAAGATCTCACCACCAGCCTTCTCAAAGTCCGCCTTGAAGGCATCAAAGTCCTTGTAGCTACGCAGGAGAGCTGCACGCAGAGCCCCCTGGGGCTCCGTGACGCGACCTGCTTCGTAGGGGCGGAACTGCTTGAAGTAGAGGAGGTGATTCAGCAGCTGACCTGCATTATCAAAGATCGCTCCCGAGGAGAAGCGTACCAGACGCACCAGATCCCGCTCCTTGATATCATTCTCACGCACGAGCTTATTGAGCTTGTCCAGATAGCCCACGACGTGCTTGCCGTAGTGAAGCTTGACGGTGCGCTGGCTGATGACAGGCGCAAGCGCATCGGTAGCATACGGCAGGGCAAAGAGCTGGAAGGGAGGCTTAGCAGGCTCTGCCGTAGCGGCAGGTGCTGTAGCTGTAGCCTTCGTCGTCTTCGTCTGGGCTGAGAGTGAACTGATAGCGAGGGCTCCCGTGAGGAGCAGTGCAAGGGATCTGATTCGCATAATGAAGGTAGTAGGGTAAATAGGTGATAGTCGCTTAGTCGTCGTAGCCAACGATCTGGTAGCGCGAGTCGAACTGGATCTCAAGGCCAGAGCTAAGCTCTACCTTGTAGCCACGGCGCTTGCGCTCGATCTGTACGATGGACTCGCCAGCATGCTGAGCACGCAGGGCATTGATGATCTGAGCGGGGATGAATGACGTAGGCAGGGCGGTACGCTTGCCGTCGACCTCCTTCCACTCACCACGAGAGGAGAACTCGATCTCGGTGCCATCGGCAAGGAGTACATCGTAGGTCGTCCCTGAGAAGTCACGATCTTCCTTCGCCAGGGACACAGTGCGTCCGGCGAAGTGCTTCGCGAGGAAGAGCTGGGCGGCCTTAGGCAGTTGCTTGGTCTGGATGACGCGGTCGCTACCTGCACGCAGACTGAGGGTCGTGAGTACGAGGAGAGCGAGGGTCAAGGACAGAAATCTCTTCATAATCTGAATTACTTAGTTTGGGGGTGAATAATGTGGTGTATTACCATCGCTATAACGTGAGGCGGAGAGAAAAGGTTTTTCCTCCAAAAACCCACCCGAAATAACCACCTATCAAACAAGAATATAGCGGGAGTAAAAAGCAACCAGTACTGGTCAGCGATCGGACCAGTACTGATTGACTATAGTGACCAGTACTGGTTCGCAGTCGGAGCAGTACTGGTCACGCGGGTGACTAGTACTGGTTGATTTGGGGGATCACAAAGCAATACGGGCGGGGCGACCACAGAGGTCACCCCGCCCATAGCGGATAGTCAGGACTTCACGGAGCCCTTAGTGCTTGTCGCCCTGATAGGTGAGCGAGTAGGGATGCAGGACGCGAGCACTCCACTTAGCAGCTTGCGAAGCAGAGCTATATTCCTCATTGCCATAGAACCCATAGCGCCCGATACAGGGAGCCGTGACATAGCGCCCACGGCTGTCTGGACTGAAGTTCGAGGGATCAAGCGACCAGTAAGCAGCACGTACCCCACGCTGCTTGATACCCTCTTCATGCGTACCAGGGACGAAGAACCAGCGTACGACCTTATTCGCCGTATTCTGCTGATTATCCCAGAAGGACTGAGGGATGAACTCCTTGATATCCCCGACGAAGTACTTCCCGAGATAGACTGCCGTAGCCTCGATATAGCACATATAGGGGTCTTTAATATTGGAGCCTACGCCTGTAAAGAAGACAGGCGTGAAGCGATAGACCGCCTGATGATCGCTACGCACAGGGCGGCCTGCGACAGCAGCGAGCGTGTCGTGACGGAAGAGCAGTGAGGTAGAGACGTGCTTAGCTCCATCAGAGTAGGTAATGACGCGCTCGCGACGAGGCTGCTGGAGCTTACCACCCTCGATCGGAGTGAAGACACGATCAGCCATGACGATACGGCCATCGGAGACGGCTGGAGGGGTATTACCGTCATAGCGCCAGTTGCGATAGAAGACGGCATTGCTACGGGTGATCCCTGCTAACGCCAGCGTGTTGTGGTCAGGGATATAGTAGTTCGTCCCATCGATCTGGATGGGAGTCGTCTGACGTGGCTGTGCGGGATTAGAGCGATCCAGATAGCGGCTGAGCTGATCGAGAGTGAAGAGACTGACATTCTCATTAATCTGCTCCTTGGTCTCTGGGAGGAAGAAGAGACGAGGCTGGGTCTGCTGCTTGCTTCCGTCAGCGGCATAGGAGAGGGGGCGACGAGACATGTAGCCCAGCTGGATATTGGGCTGCTCATAGAGTTCGCAGTTCATGTGGTAGGCCTTCCCACTCTTGAGGTTGAGGTCTGTCCCCATAATAGGCACGATCGCCATGTTGGGCTTAGCGATGCTCTGTCCACCTTCGCTCGCACCGACAGCGTAGACGTGCGTCGTGGCATAGCGCGAGGCGGCCTCTGGGTCGATAGAGCGAGAAGCTTCGGGGAAGATCACCTGATAGCTGGGGCTTGACTCAGCTGTGCCATCATTGTAGCCGAAGCTCGTGCGAGAAGCAGCGCGTGAGGTAGGATACCACACGACGACCGCATCAGAGGTCGTGCTACCCGAAGCCAGATTAGAGACGGGGAAGCCGTAAGAGTAGCGGTGGTCTTCGTAGTCGGAGCTGTAGCCAAACCAAGAGGGAAGCTCATCGGATCCGAGCTTATCCAGTAGGCCTGGGTTGAGGTCAATCTTTGCCTCAGGCAGGAGGACGTTTGAGACGACCTTGATACCCGAGAGGCTAAGAGCCTTCTTACGTGAGTTGTGTACGGTGTAGGCTACCATCGTCCCGAGAGGACGGAGATGGAAGCTGGGATTCACCAGCTTACTTCTTCCCCCTGCAACCTTCATCTTAGCGAGGCGAGTCCAGGGAGAGGCGTAGGGGACTTCGAGAGAGAAGGTTCGATTCTGCGTTGTATTGACCAAGCCCTGCTCGCCACCAGCACGTAGAGACTTATAGCGAAGGATAAGATCCGAGGCAGGGACTCTCCCAGCAGGAGTTAGATTCAGCTTGAAGTCATCGGGCACGAGGTAAAGTATGGCCTCCCACTCATAGCGTTCGAAGGGAATGTGGGTAGGAAGATTGATAGACTCTCCACGGATCGTGAGGGCCTTCTTACCATTGCGCTTCCACTTCATCAGGGAGTAGATGTAGGGAGCTTGGCCGTTGGGCTGATTCTGCCCGACGGTACGAAGGATCACAAGCCCTTTGTACTCGGTCTTGCTTTCATCAAGCTCAAGGGCAATCTTCTTGGGGCCATTGTAGGCAAAGCCGAGGGACTTGGCTTCTGCACCAGAGCCAAGGACAGGGAGAGTCTCAGCGGACGCTTCGATATCCAGCTCGATGGACTCCCCAGTGTTGGTAGATGACAGGGTAATTCGATTGTCGTCCTCAGCGTGCGTGATGGTAGGTGCATCTGCTGTCTTGGAGCACGAAGTGCCAGCAAGAAGAAGGACAAACACTAGGCTCAAAGGCCGAATCATACGGTAATAAGAACCAAACATGATGAGATTAGGGATGAGCGAGGCTGCGCAGTTACGAAGCCCCTTACAATGTTAGTAGGGTGTGTGGTACGAAAGAGGAGATGCTGCTCTCATAGGAAATACTCTATACGCACCCACGATGTATAGAACGTCTATACTCGGAGTATCGTATATTCTTTGACTAAAAGATGCGCTACTGAGCCATTAAATTAGTCTTTTATGAGCAAAGCGCCCCTACCCATAGAGAGGGGAGAGAGCAAAAACAAGCGTGGGCGGAGCGACTCCAAGAGTCACTCCGCCCACGCTGTAGAAGAGGGATCGAATCAGAATATCAGCTTATCTCCAGTTACGTCCTTGATACGTGGTCGAGTAAGGCTGTAGCACACGGTAGCTCCACTGGTCGAGGAGTGCCTGTTGCGTTTTCTGCGTGACCCCATACGTGCCCACATCACCAACACCAGGAGAAGCCAGCCACTCTCCATCAGAATCCTGCGTCCACTGAGAGGAGGCAAGGAGCCAGTAGACCCCCTCTGCACCCACCTTCGTAATACGCGAACTGGAATACTGACCCGTATTGGGCCCAGCCGTGTAGCGCAGATACTCGTATGAACCTGGGAGGAAATAGCGACGCATGACCATATTTCGGGTATTATTCGCATCAGCCCAGAAGGACTCAGGGATGAAGTCCTTGACATCTCCCACGAAGTACTTACCAAGATAAACCGCACGTACCTCAATATAGTCAAAGGCATCGCGCTGGCTATCTCCAGCATAAGACTTTCGTCCAGTAGGGACTAAGCGATAAACCGTCTGGTGCTCACTACGGACAGGGTGACCGACATTAGCAGCCAGCGTATCATGACGGAAGAGTATCGAGGTAGCTACATGATTCTCGACATCGGAGTAGGTGATGACACTCGCATTACGAGAGGGCAAGACCTGCCCACCTTGGATAGGAGCAAAGCCACGCTCATCATACACCGCACGCTTGTAGTAAACAATTGGCTTCCCAGAAGCAGCGTGGAAGCGGTTCTCAAAGAATACGGCATTCGTACGGAAGAGCCCCGAGGCTACCATCACATCAGGCGTAGGGATATTGAAGTCAACTCCATTCACCTTCAACGGCTTCTTCATCTTAGGATCCCAGACGTTGGCGAGGTCCATATAGTCCCCCAAGTCTGTGTAGCTATAGAGTTTGACATTCTCATTGGAGATATTATCAGGGTCAGCAAAGCCAAACTGCCCTGTAGACTGATTGAGTACCATGGGCTGCTTAGCGATGTACCCAAGCTGAATATGGGGCTGTGTATAGACTTCACAGTCCATATAGTAGGACTTGCCCCCCTTGAGAGCAAGGTCCGTACCCATGATAGGCACCAGATCGAGGTTCGGGCGAGTGATAGCCTGACCAGCCTCAGTAGCACCCACAGCATAGATATGCGTCGTAGCATAGCGAGCAGCGATCTCAGGATCCTGCGACTTGGAGTACTCGGGGTACTTCACGTTGGGACGTGGGCTATCAGGCGTACCATCATTATAGCCGAAGCTCGTACGAGACACAGCACCAGAGGTAGGATACCATACGACGAGTGCCTCAGATGAGGTCTTTCCCGGAGCGAGGTTGGAGATGGGGAAGTCATACGAATAGGTATGATCCGTATAGTCCTCTCCATAGTCGATCCAGCGAAGATGACCACCTGCAGGCATCTGACTCAGCTTGGGAGCGCTAAGATCCAGCGAGGCATTAGGCAGTAAGACATTGGAGACGACCTTGATACCCGAGAGTGAGATAGCCTTTGCTCGGGTATTGCGCACGGTATAGGTCATCAGCGCACCAAGGGGACGCAGGCGGAAGGAGGGGCTGTACAGCTCACTACCAGCGACCTGATGCTGGCGCTTTGACAGGGGCGTCCAGTCAGATGCATAGGGGATATCCATCGAGAAGGTCGTACCAGCAGCCGTGCTGATAAGTCCAGTGGCACCAGCCTTCCGTGGAGTGTACGTAAAGCGGAAGTTCTGATTCTTGAGCTTCTGCTCGGTGAAGTCGTCAGGCACCAGGAAGACCATGGCCTCCCAGTTATGCATATTGTAGGGTAGACCAAGAGGTAGCTTGAGCTTTACCTCACGAAGACTAAGCTGATTTGATGCGCTACGCTTCCACGTCTGGATAGCATAGGTGCAGTGAAGCTTCCCAGCCGCACGCAGGATGAAGAGGAGCCTGTACTCCGTCTTGCTCTCATCGAGCTTGAGGGCTATTCTCTTCGTGCTCTTGATCTGGTAATCAAGGGCCTTACCTTCGCTCTCTGAAGAGGTAGGCAAATTAAGGGTTTCGGCCGTAGCCGAGAGATCCAGTGTAATCGTCTCACCTGTATTCTCCGAAGAAAGGCTGGCCGTGGCAGGAGCTTGAAGCTCCTCTCGAGGTTCGTCGTTCTGCTTCGTGCATGACATGGCACCAAGCGTCAGGAGAGCCAGGCACATGACCTGGGTCATACGAGTAAGTGAAAAAGCCATAATAACAATGAGGCCCATGGTGGCGTAGGGGCTCAACAACAAATAATAATGTTAGAGAAAATGGAGGAGCATAATACACCTCACAGCGGTGCCATAGTGCCACGCACCTATCGCTATATCAAAAGAAGTTCAGGGAAAAAGATGGAGCGAGCACTCCCTCCTCGCACTACCCTTCAGCGGGCAGAGCCGAGGCGATGGTCTGCTGTGCGAGGCGTGCTGAGGCCGGGATATGTGCCGGCGGAGTGCCCTGCTCGCTCATATGAAAAGCGGGGTGTACCGTCAGCACCACGCGACGTGGATGCGGCAGGTAGGTACCACGCGGTAGGACCTCAAAGGCCCCATCGATCGTGACGGGTAGGATGGGGACATCCAGCTCGGAGGCTATCACGAAAGCTCCCTTCTTGAAGCGGGTAAGACGTCCCGTCTCGGTACGACTTCCCTCAGGGAAGATGAATATAGAGTTGCCTGTCGCCAGGACTTTCTTGGCGTCCTCGATCGTCTGCGCGATAGAAGAGACACGCGTCTCATCGACAAAGATGAAGTGTGCAGCTTCACACGCCTTACCCACAAGCGGGAGACGGCGTAGCTCGGACTTCATCACCCACTTGAAGGGGATACCTATATAGGCATTGAGGACGAATATATCGTAAGCGCTCTGATGGTTGGCTACCACTACGCAGGGCGCATCGGATGTCGGTAGATTCTCTCGCCCACGCACCTCGACACGACACAGCGATACGGCCAAGCACGTCCATGACCAGAGCTTAGTAGCTCGGCTGATGAACGATGCTGGAGCCCCTGTATAGCTCGCGACGATGATCGTAAGACAGCAAATGATCGTAGCTAAGACAAAAAGCGGGCCACCTATCAAGAAGAAATAGATGAGGTAGATGATGCGGCCGAGGGAGAGGGATTTCATAGGCGTAAGGGAATGCTGTGTGTCGGACTCTATTCGTCGAGGGGCAAGGCGTGGAGATAGCGAGCGAGGCGCTGGACAGCACGTCCGCGGTGGCTCATCGCATTCTTCTCCTCACTACTCAGCTCGGCGAAAGTCTGCTGGCATCCCTCCGGACGGAAGACGGGGTCATAACCGAAGCCATGGTCACCGGAGCGCTCGAGCGTGATCTCGCCATTGACTGCGCCCTCGAAGAAGTGCGTCCCGTACTCATCGATAAGGGCGATGACGGTACGGAAGCAGGCACGACGTGGAGCAGGCACCCCCTTGAGACGCTCCAGCAGGAGGGCAACATTCTCTTCGAAGGTAGCATGCTCCCCTGCGAAGCGTGCGGAGTAGACTCCAGGAGCTCCGTCAAGAGCCTCGACCTCGAGTCCCGTATCATCGGCAAAGCAATAGAGCCCGTAGCGCTCCCAGACGTGACGTGCCTTGATGAGAGCATTCCCCTCCAGGGTATCGGCGGTCTCAGGGATCTCCTCGTGACACCCGATGTCAGCGAGACTGACCACCTCCAGACGTCCAGAGAAGAGGGCACGGACCTCCTCCAGCTTATGGGCATTATTGCTCGCAAATACCAGCTTTTTCATACATTTGTTTCATAAGCACAGCCTCACATAGAGCTTGAGAACTCACCAGTCAGGCTTCATGAGTGAGGCAAATTTAGGGATAATAAACATATCTATGGATATTGAGCAGCTGCGCGACTACTGTCTCTCGCTCCCTCACAGCAGTGAGAGTATGCCCTTTGGGGACGAACCTATCGTATATAAAGTAGTCGATCGCATCTTCGCTATCATGGCTCCAGACGGGGGCGAGCCACGGCTCTCGCTCAAGTGCGACCCCGACAGAGCGGAGGATCTCCGAGCTGCTTACCCTGCCATCATACCAGGCTTCCACCTCAACAAAAAGTACTGGAATACCCTGCTCCTTGATCAGCACCTCCCACCGAAGCTCCTCAGCTCCCTCATCCGCCACTCGTGGAATGAGGCCTCAGCTAAGCTCACCAAGCGGGTACGCACTGAGCTCGGTATCACTCCCCTACCCGAAGAAGACTAACCCCACCTATTCACCCACCCTCAATATTACCTAAGCACATGGATACTTCACTGCTTGAATTCATCGACCAGGTAGACAGCACGAATACCTATCTCACAGGTCAGATCGCCTCAGGGCGTGACCTCCCTCAGCTCCACACCGTCGTATGCCGCCAGCAGACGGCAGGGCGTGGTATGCGAGGCAACACCTGGACCTCGCGCCCAGGAGATAGCTTGACCTTCTCCATCCTCCTGCGCTCCGACATGCTGCAGGGCAAGCAGCAGTTCGCCGTCTCGGAGCTGGCAGCCTGGGCAGTGATGCGCACCTTCGCCTTCTATATGACCGACGACCAGAAGCAGCAGCTCCGCGTCAAGTGGCCCAACGATATCTTCTACGGAGACCGCAAGCTCGCTGGTATCCTCATCGAGCACAGCCTCACGGGGACCCGAGTAGACTACTCGGTCATCGGCATCGGGATGAATATCAATGACGAAGCCTTCCCACCCGAGCTCCCCTCAGCTATCTCCCTGCGTATGATCACGGGCAGAAGCCTCGAGCCGATGGAAGTCCTCATCCGTCTGCATAGCGAGCTCTCGCAGCTGCTCCCCGACTTCCTCCTCGGTCGCTACCAAGATGTGCACCGCCACTATATGAAGTATCTGTATCGCAGAGACGGCTTCTTCCTCTTCACCGATATCCAGGGGCAGTTCCGCGCACAGATCAAGGACGTCACTCCCGAAGGCCGCCTCGTCCTACAGCGTGAGGATGGCTGGGAGCGTGCCTATGCCTTCAAGGAAGTCCGCTTCGATGCTGAGTAAGGCAGAGATCAAGGACATCCGCAGCCTCCACGATGCCAAGGGCCGCTCATCGCAGCAGCGCTTCATCGCCGAGGGAATTAAGCTCACAGGGGAGATGCTCGGCACCTTCCCCTGTGAGCTTCTTCTTGCCGATGAAGAGACGGCGCGTAGCATCGGCCGGCAGCTCGACAAGCTACCGCAAGCCCTCCACCCCAAGCGCATCGAGGTCGTGCCCGAGAGCTTCGACTGGGGGCGTGTGAGTTCGCAGCGCCAGCCTCAGCCCCTTCTTGGGGTCTTCGCCCTCCCCCAAGAGGACGAGGGAAGTCCCATCGCCTCGGGCGTCAGTCTGCTCCTCGATCGCATCCAAGACCCAGGGAACCTCGGTACGATCATCCGCACGGCGGACTGGTTCGGCATCGAGCACCTCTACCTCGCTCCAGGCACCGCCGACCCCTTCGCACCGAAGGTCGTGCAAGCTACGATGGGTGCACTCACCCGTGTCAAGGTCCATCGCCTAAGCGATACAGTCGCCTTCCTCAAGGGCTTCTCGGGGCCACGCCTCGGCACCTTCCTTGGGGGCGAAGACCTCTACACGACGGAGCTTCCCACGGGGAAGGACGAGCCCGTGCTACTCATTATGGGCAACGAAGGTCAAGGCATCCACCCCGATCTGGAGCCGCACATCGATCGCCGCATCACGATCCCGCCCTATCCAGCCGAGAACTCCCATACCGAATCCCTCAATGTAGCCATCGCTACGGCGCTCCTCCTCGGTGAGTTCCGCCGTCGCCTCTAAGGCTACAGTACGGACCGATACAATGTATGCGCCCCACCTCCCTCTGCGGGAAGTGGGGCGCTACTTTTATGCTGGTAGGTGGGCTATCACTAAAGCCTCGTGAGGCGTGGAAGTGACTTGAGAATCGTGGAGCAATAGTGATCCGCAGTACAGACCAGTAGTCATTTGCAATCGAACCACTACTGGTCTGCATTCGAACCACTACTGGTTTGCAATCGAACCACTACTGGTCTGCACTCGGACCACTACTGGTCACGCTGCGGACCACTACTGGTTCACACCTCGAAGTAGTAGTGGTTTGCACTCCCCTTCTCTATTCCCTTATGCTCTACGCTTCGAGAGGAAGTGACTTCACCATATACAAAAACAAAAGCTCCCCCTGTGCGAAAGCTTCGCACAGGGGGAGCCTGCTTGATTGGGCTTAGTGTCAGAGACGACTACTTAGCTGCAGGGATTTCCTTGAGGACCTGCAGGAGGTGACGCCACCAGAGGTCTACCGTCTTGATCTCGATACGCTCAGCGGGAGAGTGTACGTCACGGAGCGTAGGACCGAAGGATACCATATCGAGGTCGGGATAGACATCGAGGATCAGACCGCACTCGAGACCAGCGTGGATAGCCTTGACAGCTGCTTCCTTGCCGAAGAGCTTGCGATAAGCATCAGCCGAAGCCTTCAGGATAGCAGAGTCTGGGTTGGGCTTCCAGCCTGGGTAAGAGTCGGTGACCTTGACATCAGCACCAGCGAGCTCGAAGACAGAGGCTACCATCTCCGAAGCGCTGTCGCGCAGGCTCGTCGTGGAGCTACGCTGGCTGGTTTCGACGAGGATGACGCCGTCACGCTGCTTGATAGAAGCGAGGTTGTTCGACGTCTCTACCAGATTTTCGAGCTCGTGGCTCATACCGAGTACGCCGTGAGGGCAAGCGTAGAGCGCACGTACGAGAGCGGACTTCGTCTTGCAGTCGATGACCTGTGCAGGAGCAGCAGCGTCTTCGATATCGAGGCGGACCTTGGGGTCAACGGCCTTGAGCTCATTGCGTACAGCAGCATCGAGCTCGCGGAGGAGTTCCTCAGCCTTAGCCTTGTCAGCGGGCTTGACACCGATGAGCGCGTGAGCTTCGCGGGGGATAGCGTTGTGGAGGTTACCGCCACCGATCTCAGCGAGGCACCAGTCGAGGTTCTTCTCGAGAGCGTAGAGGTAGCGCGTGAGGAGCTTATTAGCGTTGCCGAGGCCGACGTGGATCTCACCACCAGAGTGACCACCCTTGAGGCCAGAGACGGAGGCACGGAGCCATACGAGATCCTGAGGAGCAGCCTTGTACTCGGGCTTGAATGTAGCGACGATACCCTTACCGCCGGCGCAGCCGATGAAGAGCTCGCCTTCGTCCTCGCTATCGAGGTTGATGAGGATCTTACCGGTGAGGAAGCCAGGCTGGAGGGCGAAGGCACCGGTCATACCGGTCTCTTCGTCGATGGTGAAGAGGGCTTCGATAGGCCCGTGTTCGATGTCGTCCGAGGCGAGGACGGCGAGCTGTGCAGCACAGCCGATCCCGTTGTCAGCACCGAGGGTGGTGCCGTCAGCATGGAGCCATTCGCCATCGATGATGGTACGGATGGGGTCGTTGTCGAAGTCGTGCACGGTACCAGCGTTCTTCTCGCATACCATATCGACGTGACTCTGCAGGATGAGCTTGACACGGTCTTCGTAGCCAGGGGTAGCAGGCTTGCTCATGACGATGTTGCCCACCTTATCCTTCTTGTACTCGATACCGTGGTCCTTAGCGAACTTCTCGAGGTAGGCGATGATCTTCTCTTCCTTCTTCGAGGGGCGGGGGACTTGTGTGATCTCATGGAAGTACTTCCAGACAATCTTGGGGTTCAGCTCTGTAATTTCCATTGCTTTACTTGATGTTTACGTATAGGTAAATGTGTTGGCAGGGCGACAAGCAGCACTTTTCTCTGCCCCTCGTAGTACACTTAAGGCCTTAATCAGCGAAAACTTGTACCTTTGCTCCCAACAAATATAACGATAAAAAACAAGCATGGCACTCCTTCCGATAGCACTCTTCGTCGGTGCAGTCATACTTTTCACTCTCTAAAGGCAAAGACAAAGAGTAGTATGTCACTATTCCTCATCTCACTCCTCGCTATGGGGCTCGTGGTCTTCCTCCTCTCTATCGGGGTGATCTTCAAGAAGAACGGGCGCTTCCCCAGCACACACGTTGGGGGCAACCGAGCTATGCAGCAGCGTGGTATTTCGTGCCACACGTCACAGCACAAGGACGCCCAGCGCCACAAGACTCTGGCTGAGCGCCTCGCCGCTAACGAGGGGTAAGCGACCTCTATAGCCCCCACTATCCACCCCGAATATCCATTACAAAGCATAATCTACCTATGACAAAGAAAGGTTTCGTAAGCCTCGGCACACTCGCCATCGCACTCACCAGCTCCCTCTGCCTCTCCTCCTGTGGAGGGAACAAGGCCGAGCAGAAGTCTACCCCCACCACTCCCGTTGAAGTACAAGCTACTGGCCTGCCCATTGCTCTTGTGAATATGGACAGTGTCACCTCACAGTATAAGTTCGCACAGGAAATCAAGGAAGCTCTCGAGAAGGATGCTGCCACTCACCAGACCCGTCTTCAGGGCAAGAGCGCTGCCATCCAGAAGGCTGCAGCCGACTTCGAGCGCCGTATGCGCATCAACGCTTTCGTCTCAGCAGAAGCCCAGCAGGCTGAGCAGCAGAAGCTCATCCGCATGCAGCAGGAAGGTCAGGCTCTCAGCGCTGAGCTCTCCGAAAAGCTCGCTCTCAAGCAGCAGTCCCTCCTTGAGGATATGATGAAGTCGATCCGCGAGCAGCTCAAGGACTACAACAAGGATGGCCGCTACAAGCTCATCCTCACCAAGGTCGGCGACAACATCCTCTACGCTGAAGGCGCGCTCGACATCACCGAGGACTTCATCAAGTACCTCAACGAGCACTACAACGCTGGCGAAGGCGTCCAGGCTAAGACGGACTCTACCACTAAGAAGTAGTATCGCCCCTACGGGCTTCATCGCCCCAAGGTACACCGCATAGAGGGGGAGCAGCATCACGCTGCTCCCCCTTATTATTTGGACCTACTCCCCCACCCTATATAGGATGGCGGTCTATTCCTATATAGGTCGATGAGCTGACCTATATTGGTCGCGACGCGAAGCTATATAGGTCACGACACGGACCTATATTGGTCGGAGCGGTGACCTATATAGGTCCATAGTCCCCCCCTCCATAGGAAGGGAGACAGCAGGTACCAGAGAAGAGGCTATAAAGGCTGGATAGAAGCTCCCCCACACGTTCTCCCCTTCAAACAAAGACATAGCCCCGTGATTCAGGACTTAAATCACGGGGCTATGCGTATTGGTATGTATTAGGCGGTGTGAGGTAGAGGCTTAGCTCTGGCTCGCTCCCGCCTCTTCGCGCTCAGCCTTCAAGAGGGCTGCGACCTCCTCCAGCTGCGTGTAGAATTCTTCGCCAAAGGCGCGGACGAGCGGCGCACGCAGGAACTGATAGACGGGTACCTGGAGCTTGCGACCGAGCTTGAGCGCGCACTTGCAGATCGACCACTTATGGTAGTTCACCGCCGTGAAGGTGGGGTACTTCGTCAAGCGCACAGGATAGAGCTGACAGCTGATGGGCTTGATGAAGTCCGTCTTCCCTTCGCCATAGACCTTCTCGAGGGCGCAGGCACAGCGCCCCTGCTCGTCGTAGGTGGTGAAGACGCAGTCTCGCCCATTCACGATAGAGGTCACCTCGTCGCCATCCTCATCGAGGTAGCTGACGCCCTGCTCCTCGATGATCTTGAGGGCCGCAGGGGAGAGGAGGTGACGCACATAAGGCAGGCACTGACGAAGCTGCTCCGCTTCGCCCTCCTCCAGCGGCGCACCGCTATCGCCTTCGACGCAGCACTCCCCCTTGCAGGTATCGTAGTCGCAGACGAAGAGTACGTCGAAGAGGTCTTGACTGACGATCTTATCTTCTATTTGGATCACTCGGCAGGCCCTCCTATTATCGGATCTTCAGCGTGACGATGGTCACTACAGCCAGCAGGATGCCAATGAGCCAGAAGCGCATCGTCAGCTTGGCCTCAGGGATCTTAGCGATAGGACGCTTCAGGATACTATCCGTAGCTGCCCCGCCAGGGAGCTGGAAGTGGTGATGCAGGGGCGCCATCTTGAAGACACGCACGCCCTTGCCCGTACGCATACGGGTGTACTTGAAGTAGAAGCGCTGGATGAAGGAAGAGGTAAATTCGGCGATGAAGATACCGCAGAGGATAGGCAGTAGAAGCTCCTTACGGATGAGGATAGCGAAGACCCCAATGATACCACCGAGTGCCAGACTACCCGTGTCGCCCATGAAGACCTGTGCGGGATAGGAGTTGTACCAGAGGAAGCCAGCCGTCGCCCCGACGAGCGTAGCGGCGAAGATAACCAGCTCTTCGGCCCCTGGGATAAACATCGTATTCAGATAGCCCGCCATATCGTGGTGCGAGGAGACGTAGGCAAAGACCCCCAGCACCACCCCGACAATAGCCGACGAACCCGAGGCCAAGCCATCGACACCGTCGGTGAGGTTCACACCATTGGAGAGGAGCATGACGACGACGACCGTCATCATGATGAAGATGGTCACCCCGACGATCTTCTTCACCCCTGGATCAGAAATGGGGAGGATCTCAGAGTAATCGAGGTTATTGGCCTTGAGGAAGGGGATAGAGGTCTCGAGGCTCTTGGTATCTGTGGTCTCGAAGCGAATCTCACGCACACCGCCCTCACGGACGATCTCACTATTGCGCTTGATGACGACCGAGGGGCTGAGGTAGAGCGTCACACCGACGATGAGGCCGAGGACGACCTGCCCGATGATCTTGTAGTGCTCCTTCAGGCCGTTCTTATCCTTCTTGAATACCTTGATATAGTCATCAGCAAAGCCCAGAAGCCCCATCAAGAGCGTCGTGATGATCATCAGGATGACGTAGATATTGTCCAGTCGCGCAAAGAGGAGCGTAGGCACCAGGATCGCCATAATGATGATGACACCACCCATCGTGGGGGTGCCCTTCTTCGTCTGCTCGCCTTCGAGACCGAGGTCACGCACCAGCTCGCCGATCTGCTTAAGACGGAGGAAGTCAATGACCTTGCTCCCCCAGATCGTGCTGATCAGGAGCGCCACGATGAGCGCTAAGCCCACACGGAAGGAGACGTAGGTGAAGAGACGTGAGAAAGGTAAGGCAATACCCTGACGGGTCAAGTACTCAAAAAGGTGATAAATCATAATCGTGTGTAGAGTGAAATACTAAGCTTCGTGAGCGAACTGCTCGAGGATGATCTCGCGGTCATCGAAGTGATGACGCACACCTGCGATCTCCTGATAAGTCTCATGGCCCTTGCCTGCGACGAGGATCAAGTCGCCTGCAGAGGCCAGCATCGTAGCCGTGCGAATAGCCTCGGCACGGTCGGTGATAGAGAGCGTGCGGCTCAGCTCTTCGGGGCTCAGGCCAGCGCGCATCTCCTCGATGATCGCTACGGGATCTTCGCTGCGGGGATTGTCGGAGGTGAGGATGAGGCGGTCAGCACGGACTGCAGCCTCGTGTGCCATGATCGGGCGCTTACCGCGGTCACGGTCACCACCACAGCCGACGACGCAGATGATCTTCGAGCCCTTTGAGCGAAGACTCGAGAGCGTCTCTAGCACATTGATCAGGGCATCGGGCGTATGCGCATAGTCGACGACAGCGATATAGCCACGCTTCTCGGAGATGAAGCTCTGGAAGCGTCCGTCGACAGCGGTGAGTTCGCTCAGGCGGCGCAGGGCCTCTTCCTTCGACATACCGAGGAGGGTCGCTGCCGCATATACGGCGAGGAGGTTATAGACATTGAATTCGCCGACGAGTCGTACCAGCACCTCAACACCTGCGATACGCAGCTGCGTGCCGTAGGGATAAAGCTCGAGGATCTCAGCGCGGTAGTCAGCAGCTGCACGCAGGGCGTAGCTGTACTTATGCGCCCGGGTATTCTGCAGCATCACGGCGCCGTTCTTGTCATCGGCATTCGTCAGCGCAAAGGCATCCTTGTCGAGCCCATCGAAGAAGCTCTTCTTAGCGCGAAGGTACTCCTGCACCGTGCCGTGATAGTCGAGGTGGTCGCGCGTGAGGTTCGTGAAGATACCGCCACGGAAGTGCACCCCAGCGGCACGATGCTGCGCCATAGCGTGGGAGCTGACCTCCATGAAGACGTGCGTACAGCCCGCTGCCTGCATACGCGAGAGGAGTGCCTGCAGCTCGGGTGCCGAGGGGGTGGTATGCGTAGCGGGGACGGCTTCGTCCTCGATGTAGTTGCACACCGTGCTCAAGAGGCCACAGCGATAGCCCGCGGCGCGGAAGAGGCGGAAGAGGAGCGTGGCGATAGTCGTCTTGCCATTCGTCCCCGTGACACCGACGACTTGCATCGCCTGAGAGGGGTGGCCGTGGAGTGCCGAGCTGGTGAGCCCGAGCACCTCAGCCGTAGAGCTGACGACGATATAGACGACGTCCGCGCGCTGCTCCTCAGGGAGCGTCTCGACGAGGACGGCACGTGCCCCCGCCTCGATAGCGGCGGGGATGAAGCGATGCCCATCAGTATGGACACCGCGTAGGGCGACGAAGAGCGTCCCAGGCTTCACGGCGCGGGAGTCTTCGGTGATATGGGTGATCTCACAGCCTGCGATGAGTGCGGGGTCGGAGGGTGAGGTATAGGCAATGCCTTGGAGGAGGGTGCTCAGTGTCATTGTATACGGAGTTTATATACGCTGATGAGGGGAAAGGGAGAAGGGAGGAGCCACGCGCCTTAGGAGGCGAAGCCCAGCTCCAGGACAACCTCTGTGCCGGCCGCGGCTGGCGAGCCTGCCGGTATGGACTGCCCGACGACGTTGCCTGCACCACGCAGGCGAGGGTTGTAGCCCATCTTACGCAGGAGGTAGACGGCATCCATCGCACTCATACCGACGACGGCAGGCACACGGCCATTCGTAGCGGGCAGGGAGCGGGCATGTAGCGTCGTATCGACGGCGATGAAGAGCCCAGCATCCTTCGGCATACGAGGCGTGGGCATACCGAGCTGTGCCATCACTGCGAGAAGTGCCGAAGCACGGCCTGCGGCGATCTCCTTCGTATATGCCTTGGGAGAGGATGAGCGACGGAGCGAATCCAGAGGGATAGGATCCTCGAGTGCCAAGAGGCTCTCGGCGATCTTACGGATGATAGGAGCAGCCATCACGCCCCCACCAGCGCTGAACTGGCTCGAGGGTCTGCGGATGACTGCGATACAGGAGTACTTAGGCGCCTCGGAGGGGAAGTACGCACAGAAGGATACCTGGTGGCGTACGTGCCCCGTGGAGTCGCGGTAGCCACCACGACCCGAGGCGAGCTGTGCCGTACCGCTCTTCCCGCTGATAGCGACGAAGGGCGAGCGCGCCTTCTTCCCAGTACCCTCGGTGACGACACGGCGCAGCATCTCTTGGATCGCCGTCAGCGTCTCGGGCTTACAAATCTGCTCACGCACGACCGTCGGCTCGAAGGTCTTGATGACCTGATCCTGTCTGCGGATCTCGGAGACGAAGTAAGGGCGCATATAGCGACCACCATTAGCGATCGCATTGAAGAAAGCCAGCGTGTAGATAGGAGGCACCTGCGTCTCATAGCCGTAGGACATCCAGCCGAGGGTGGTATTGTACCAGCGGTCAGGGTTGTCGGAGCGCTTACGGATGCGGGCCTTCTCGTAGCCATCGATCTCGAGCTTGAGGTCTTCGCCGAAGCCGAGGTTACGGATCTTCTGCACATAGTCATCGGGGCGCGACTCGTAGGCACGGGTGATGATCTTCGCCACACCGACATTACTGGACTTGACGATGGTCTGCGCTACGGAGAGACGCCCATAGCCACCGTGATGGGCGTTGTGGTCACGTATGACCTTACCGCCGTACTTCCAGAGGCCGTTGCCCACGTCGATGGTATCATTGGGATGGACGACCCCATCATCGAGGGCGACCATCATCGAGGCGACCTTGAAGGTAGAGCCTGGCTCACTCATATCCGACACGGCCATATTCACCGTCTCGTGGTAGACGCCAGGGGCGGTGCGCTGGAGGTTGGAGATCGAGACGACCTTACCCGTCTTGACCTCCATCAGGACGACGGTACCGCTCTCCGCCTCAAGGTAGGAGAGCTGCTCGCGGAGGTTGCTCTCCACGATGCTCTGGATATTCATGTCGAGGGTCGTGTAGACGCTTGCCCCATCGACGGGGGGCTTGCTGATGGTCTGCTCGTAGCGACCCATGTTGTAGAAGGAGAGCTTCTCACCGAGCTCCCCACGGAGGAGATCGTTGTAGCGAAGCTCGAGACCGAAGCGTGCCTTCGTCAGCCCGCCATCGGTACGGTCGTAGATATGCCCGATGGTGCGGTAAGCCAGCGAACCAAAGGGATAGACACGACGGCTCTCATTCTCCGTATAGATGAGCTTGCTGAAGAGGCGCTTCTTATACCTATTGGGGCCCGTCTTATGGATGACGAAGGGCTCTGCCTGCTCGAAGGCGCGGTACTGGACGTAGGGTACGTCGGCAGGATAGACCGCGCAGTGGCGGGACTTGGTATCGAAGCCTTGCTTCCAGCGCGCCTTGAGCTTGGCCTTAGTGAGCTTGCGCGCTGAGAGGTCGAAGGTATTGGCCATCAGCTCGGCCAGCGAGTCCAGGCCTGCCTCGTATTCGGCGCGAAGCTTGAGGATCTGCTCGCGCTTGGCCTGCTGCTTGCTATCGCCATCCTTCGGAGGGAGGGGCTGACGCAGCGGCTCGAGGGCTTCGTGTCCGAAGTCAAAGAAGAGGCGATAGACGGGGGAGGTGACGGCGACAGGGCGCCCATCACGGGCGTAGATCGAGCCACGCATAGGCTCGACAGCGCTGTAGCGTGGGGGGTTGACCTTAGAGGCCATCTCCGCATAGCGCTTGCCGTCGGGACTGAGGATGAAGAAGACAATGCGGAGCATCACGAGGACCATCGCCAGCGAGATAAAAGCCACGACCCAGGGATAGCGGTCGTGGGTGAGGCGGTGCCACTCGACACCACGCTGGGACTTGAAGAAGAGTCCACGGGCGAGGGCCTTAGCCGCCGCGACGAAGGCCTTGAGCTTAGCGGTGATTGTACGCAGGTTCATTGACGAATCTCAGTCGTAGGAAGGGGGATATACGTGGGGTTAGTGAGGCTTGGGCGTAGGATACTGGCCCGAGTCAACGAGGAGATAAGGGGGCTGGGTAGCGGGTACGAGCTGGAGCTGGTACTGGTCGACCTTGGTCGTGATGTTGTTGATACGCTCATACTCGATGAGTGCCGCCGAGGTGAAGAGGGCCTTGTAGCGGATATCCTCCAGCTTCTTCTCCAGCGAAGTGATCTCACGCAAGCTGCCCTGATAGATATAGGGCCATGCGATCATCACCCCCACGAGGAAGAGACAGTAGGCGATGAAGCGAATATTCTTCCGAAGGCCGGGCAAGCCCCACAGGTCATTCTCGATCCACTCAATGAGGCCGCGCTCGCGATCCTCTTCGCCCTCATGGGCATCGGTATAGTGGGGCTCATATGGGGTATCCGCTTCGTAGTGGCGGCTCTCGTCGGAGGGGATATATTCGTCTGGAGTCATCGGTAAGGGGTAGAGGTATTGGGAGGGATCAGAGAAGCTCAGCGATACGCAGCTTAGCACTGCGGGCACGAGGATTGCGGGCGATCTCCTCGGCAGAGGGCGTGATGGGCTTGCGCGTCACCAGACGCCAAGCCGAAGCCGAAGAGCCGTAGATACGGGCATCGGTCGAGTCATCGCCCTGACGGAGGAAGTTCTTGACGATGCGATCCTCGAGGGAGTGATAGGTCATCACCACGAGACGGCCACCGGGGCGCAGGACGCGCTTCGTAGCTTCGAGGAGCTCTTCGAGAGCCGTCAGCTCGCCATTGACCTCGATACGCAGCGCCTGGAAGATGCAGGAGAGCTGCTTCTTCTCTTGGTCGGGACGCACCAAGGGGCGGACGACGGCGATGAGATCCCCGACGGTCTGCAGAGGTGCCGTAGCTCGGGCCTGCACGATACGCTGGGCGATCTTGCGGCTCTGCTTCAGCTCGCCATAGCGGTAGAGGATATCGGCAAGAGCAGCTTCATCGTACTCGTTCAGAAGGTCACGCGCTGAGCGGCCTGCGCGGTTATTCATGCGCATATCCAGCAGTGGCGTCTCGTCACGGAAGCTAAAGCCACGCTCCATATCATCGAAGTGATGGGAGGACACACCGAGGTCAGCCAAGAGCGCATCCACCTGTCCCAGCTCCTCATAGTAGTCCATGAAGCGCTCGAGATGGCGGAAGTTCGAGGCGACGAACGTGAAGCGCTCCGTCTCCTCAGCTCGTGCCGCAGCATCGGGATCTTGGTCGAAGGAGTAGAGATGCCCGCCGTCGGAGAGGCGGTCGAGTATAGCACGTGAGTGCCCCCCTCCACCGAAGGTGACGTCGACATAATGGCCTGTGGGCTGGAGGTTCATCCCCTCGAGGCACTCCTCGAGCATGACGGGGACGTGATAGTCTACTGCTTGTACGATACTCATTGGGCTATAATGTCTTGCAAAGGTACTCAATATAGAGCAGAATCTTCATGAATTTTTCACGCCCTCCACTCTTATTTACAGCACGGTCATCGGGTGGGATAGCAACACTTCTCCTAAGCGTAGCACGGCCACCACCCCAGCAGGTGCTGGAGCGGTGGCCGTGCGACGTAGTTAGATGTGGCGGAGAGAAGCGGACTACTTCGTACCCGTAGCCGTGATCTTCAGATCCAATCCTTGATCGGCAAGTGCCTTGAGGATGATACCTGCTTCGCTATTAGCAAAGTGGCTCGGGGGCATCTGATCCAGAAGGTTATTAGCGACAGCAATCTCCAGCTTGAGCTGGCCGTCTTTGCGAGCGACACTGCCGAAGGGGAAGTTATGCACGGAGAGCTTGCCATCCTTTAGAGCGACCTCAAAGGTCTTCTCTACGCCGTCGACGACAGAGATGAGGGTTGCCTTTTCGCCTGTAGTCTCACCCACGATCTTGAGCTTTGAGGGAGCTACAGTCAGCCCATTAAAGATAGAAGCCTTGAAGATGTGATCTGCGACCTTGTACTCAGTGCCGCCAACGGTAATTGTCTCAGGGGAGACCGTTACGTCACTGAGATTCCACACACCAGCGAGGATGTCGGGGAAGACACATGGTAAAGGCTCTTGGGGCTCTTCTTTAGCACATGAGGTTGTGCCAAGAACGAGACTACCAAAGAGAAGAGCTACTGCCCACTGCTTGATACACATACCACTTGTTAATTATAGTTATACTCCCGACGTAGAGTAAGACAAGCGTCCATCATCTTGGGAGAGAGCAAATGTACGAAATAGCGGTAACTATGTTCCCCACCTAAGCGTAGCACGGCCACCACCCCAGCGGGAGCTGGAGCGGTGGCCGTGCTATATCGTGCGATGTGGCGGGGAGAAGCGGACTACTTTGTACCCGTAGCCGTAATCTTCAGATCGAGTCCCTGGTCTGCGATTGCCTTGAGGACGAAGGCACCTTCACCCTGAGTTAGGAGGTCTGAAGGCATCTGCTTGAAGAGGGTATTCGTGATGGAGATCTCCATATGGAGCTGGTTACCTTCGCGGACGACACTCCCGAAGGGGAGGTTATGAGCAGAGAGTTTACCATCCTTCAGCGCAAGCGTCAACTTCGTATTAACACATAAAGCTCCAGTGGTAAGCACAGCCGTCTTGCCTTTGATATAGACAAACCTGGGCTCAAAAACCAGATTAGTAAAGAGAGCACTCTTGAAGATGTGGTCTGCTACCTTATACTCCTTGCCCTCGATGGTGATGGTCTCGGGGGAGATCGTCAGCTTACCAAGATCCCACGACCCCTCCAGATACTTAATAGCGACACTCGACTTAGGTCCATTGGGGTCGTCCTTAGAGCACGAAGCCGCGCCGAGGACGAGACTACCGAAGAGAAGGGCTACTGCCCACTGCTTGACATTCATACGACTTATACATTAGATAGGTTAAAATTATGCGTTCCTAAAGAGCGGGTAAGGCAAGCATCCTGCACGCGCTCGGGGTGTGAGCGAACATACCGATAGCCCGACGAGGATATCCCTCAGGCTATAGCACTCCGTAAAGGTATCAAATAATCACACACGGCTACCACCCCAGCGGGAGCTGGAGCAGTGGCCGTGCTATATCGCGCGATGTGGCGTGGAGGAGCGAACTACTTCGTACCCGTAGCCGTGATCTTCAGATCCAAGCCTTGATCGGCAAGTGCCTTGAGGATAAAGCCACTCTCACCCTGAGTTAGGTGCTCTGAGGGCATCTGCTTCAAGAGGGCATTTGTGATGGCGATCTCCAGCTTGAGTAACTTACCCTCACGGACAACACTCCCGATGGGGAGGTTATGTACGGAGAGTTTACCTTCCTTCAGAGCAAGCTTCATGCTATGTTGAACGCAATAGCCAACGGCGCGAAGCTCAGCCGTCTCGCCCTTGATCAGGATAAATCGAGGCTCCCAACCCAGCCCAGTAAAAAGGAAAGTCTTGAAGATGTGGTCTGCTACCTTATACTCCTTGCCCTCGATGGTGATGGTCTCGGGGGAGATCGTCAGCTTACCAAGATCCCACGACCCCTCCAGATACTTAATAGCGACACTCGACTTAGGTCCATTGGGGTCGTCCTTAGAGCACGAAGCCGCGCCGAGGACGAGACTACCGAAGAGAAGGGCGACTGCCCACTGCTTGATATTCATACGACTTATTCATTAGATAGGTTAAAATCATGTATTCCCGAAGAGCGAATATGGCAAGCACCCCACTCGCACTCAGGACAGAGCGAAGGTATGAAATAGCAGTGACTATACCAAGCACGCTCCTCCTAAGCGCATCACGGCCACCACCCCAGCGGAAGCTGGAGCGGTGGCCGTGATGTGTAGTTAGATGTGGAGGAAGAAGCGGACTACTTCGTCCCCGTAGCCGTGATCTTCAGATCGAGTCCCTGATCTGCGATTGCCTTGAGGATGATCCCTGCTTCGGTCTTAGCAAAGTGGCTCAGAGGCATCTGCTTCAGGAGGTCATTCGCGACAGCGATCTGCAGCTTGAGCTGGTTGCCTTCGCGCACGACACTACCGAAGGGGAAGGTCTGGAAGGAGAGCTTGCCCTCCTTCACCGTGACGTCGAAGGTCTTCTCTACGCCGTCAACGACAGAGATGAGGGTAGCCTTTTCGCCTTCGATCTTGACCTTAGAGGGAGCTACGCTCAGCCCATTGAAGATGAAGGCCTTGAAGATATGGTCTGCGACCTTGTACTCGGTGCCGTCAACGCTGACAGTCGCGGGGGAGAAAGTGACCCCACCGAGGTTCCACGTACCTGCAAGGTCTTCGATAGCGACGCTCGTCTCAGGCTTCTTGGGTTCGTCCTTAGCGCACGAAGCCGTGCCGAGGACGATAGCACCGAGGAGAAGGGCTGCTGCCCACTGCTTGATATACATACTGCTTTGTTAATTATAGGTTAGAGAATGTGCTCCCACAGGAAAGGCGAGGCAAGCGCCCCGCGTGCTCTCGGGAGGGAGCAAAGGTACGAAATGACCTGGAGCTTATTTCACTGTACACTCCTCTGGGGAGAGCCACTCACCGAGTCATCTTTTCTCAAGAAGCTAAACGCTAATGACATACCCCGCTATATACAGACAAGCAGAATACCTAATAGTGGGGATGGGGTCAAATGCCTGAAAAAGCACTCCTGCACTCCGTACCTCTATGGGGCTCGCTTCTTCGGAGAGAAAAGCTGGGATCAGTTGTGGAGTAACTTCCGATGAGTGCGAATAAAAGGCGCGAACGAATAGCTGATAAGTTCGATCTACGTACGTGGATCTAATGACTACGTGCGTAGTCGTTTGGATTTACGTATGTAGTCTTTAAGACCACGTGCGTGGACAGAGGGAAAGCACTACAAGAGGGGGCTTTTCCCCGCACGGGAATACCACTTTTCCTTCCGCTGGATAAGGAAAATCCCCGTGCAGGACGAGGGGCCAGTGAGGGGTGTTCCTCGCCTTATCTCGGGGGAGCTACGCGAGTCGTCGTATCTTTGCACGCAGATTATCCCAACGACATTCATGTTGATCAACGAAATATTTTACAGCCTGCAGGGCGAAGGTGTGCACATGGGCAAGGCCTCGATCTTCATCCGCCTGAGCCGATGCAACCTCCGCTGCAGCTTCTGCGACACGGAGTTTGACTCGGGCACTGAGATGACCATCGAGGAGCTTCGCGACGCCATCGCCCCCTACCCTGGGCGCCGTATCATCTGGACGGGTGGTGAGCCCACACTCCAGCTCACCGAGGAGACGGTGGCTTACTTCAAGGCCCTCGGCTACCACCAGTCCATCGAGACCAACGGCACGCGACGCCCCCCCGCTGGGCTGGACTACATCACCTGCAGCCCGAAGAAAGAGGCGATGCAGCTCCTGCACCGCAACTTCCCCGACGGCGTGGGCGAATTCCGCTTCCCCGTAGGAAGCCCTGCTGACCTACCGCCAGCGGTGAGCGAGCTGCCCCCCGCTGGCGCCTATCTCCTAAGCCCCATCTTCGTCGGCGAGACGCAGAGTGAGGCGGACAAGGCGGCCATCGAGCTCTGTGTCTCCTACATCCTCGAGCATCCCGAATGGCAACTCAGCCTACAGATGCACAAGCTTATCCACATCCCTTAGCACCGCTCTGCGCCATGCTTCGGACGTCTCGTCGCCTCCTTCGTCTTTTCCCCTTAGCCCTCCTCCTCGCCCTCAGCTCTTGTGCTGGGCGCCTCCTCTCACGAGCTCGGGAAGCAGAGCGCGTGGGAGCCCACTACGAGGCAGAGCGACTCTATAAGGAGCTCTATAAGAGCACTCCGACAAAAGAGCGACAGCGCCGTGCGCTCTACAGCCTACGTGCTGCCGAGGCCGCCTATCGAGGTAGACGCTATTCCACGGCAAGGGCCCTACTGCAGCGCGCTCGACGCCTGCACCTCCCCGACAGTCTACTGCGAAAAAGCAAGCTATACACGACCTTATCCACAGAAGTGCTCCAAGCAGAAGACAGCTCTCCACAAGGGCTGTATGAGGTGGAGCGCTTCGATCATCTCCGCTCCACGCGGAGTGAGTTCGGGGTAAGCTTCACCCCCGACGGGCGAACGCTCCTCTTCGGGAGCCACCGTCCGACAGTCCTCTCCAAGAGCATATCCCCCGTGACGGGTGAGCCCCTCGGGCGTCTCTACCGTCTCGGCCAGCAGGCCGATGGCACGTGGCTCAGTGCCCCCGACAGCCTGCAGGGTCTTGCCGAAGCGACGGCTGAGCTTGGCACACCGAGCCTAAGCCCCGACGGACGACGGCTCTACTATACCTACGCTCCCCAGCACCAAGGGGAGCGCAATACGCCTCAGATCTGGGTCGCCACGCCCGACGAACGTGGCCGCTGGCAGCCCAGCGGTCCCCTTCGGCTCTTCGCCGATAGCACACGCCTCACAGCGCACCCCGCAGTCAGTCCCTCGGGCGCACGCCTCTTCTTCGTCAGCGAAGCGCCCGACAAAGCCCGCCAAGACAAGGAGCTCTACTACGTCGATCTCTATGGCGATGCCCTCGGTGCTCCCGTACCTATCACGGGAGTGAGTAGCACAGCCGACGAACTCTTCCCCTACGCCACGAGCGACAGTACGCTTTACTTCGCCTCCGACCGTGCGGGGGGCTTTGGCGGGCTGGATATCTACCAAGCGACACTTCATAGCGATGGGCGCACCACCCTCCTGCACCTTCCCTCCCCGATCAATAGTGAGGCCGACGAACTGACCTTCGCTCCCACCCCAGCGCCACAGGCTTGGCCGAGTGCGGAGCCCCTGGCCGAGGCGGGGCTTTTCGCCTCCTCACGCGATGATGCGCGTGGCCTGCCGCATCTGTATGAGTTCCGTCGCCGTCAGATGACCACGACGATCACCGGCTACGTCCTCGACCGCGAGGAGGAGCCCATCCGTGGAGCGACGGTGCGCATCGTCGGGCGTCGCCCCGACGGCACAGAGCGGCTCGTCACGACCGACAGCGAGGGGGCCTTCCGCCTCACGGTAGCGCCCGACACGGAGTACATCCTGCTGGCGAGCAGCCGGGACTACCTCAATCAGTTCGTCCGCCTGCGCACCGATCCCCAGCAGGCGCTCAGCGAGGAGTACACGGTAGAATTCTTCCTCTCCTCCCGCGTGCGCCCCGAGGCCCTGCGTGAGGTGTACTATGCCTTCGACCGTGCCGACCTACTCCCTGAGAGCACACCCGCCCTGGAGACCCTCTACCAGATGCTCACCGACAACCCCGAGGTGAAGATCCGCCTCACCGCCCACACCGACCGACGAGGTACAGCAAGCTACAATGCCCGCCTCTCCCAGCAGCGAGCTGAGTCCGTCGTCCGCTATCTCATCGGCCGAGGCATCGCCCCCGAGCGGCTGGAGGCTATGGGACGCGGGAGCGATGAGCCCTACACCGTCACGAAGCGCACTGCAGCCGTGCACCCCTTCCTCGCCGTGGGTACGGTGCTCACCCCCGACTTCATCGCCAGCCTCAGCTCACCCGAAGAACAGGCCGTATGCGACCAGCTGAACCGCCGTACCGCCTTCGAGGTGCGTGCCACACCTTAGCCCTCCACACGACACAAAGCGCCACGGGGCTACCTTCTCCAGCGTGAGAAGGCAGCCCCGTGGCGTAAATGGGGACTATAAAGGCGGAGCTATGCGCTTAGCAGCCCGAGCCGTCGATACTGCAAGCAGCACCCTCGGCAGGACGTGAGCGCAGGCCGGCATCCTCTGGGGAAAGCGTCACACGCCCATCCTCGAGTACGAAGCAGGGAATACCAGCCGCACCGCGTGCCTTGGCAGCAGCGAAAGCGGGGTCGTTGTCACGGAGCTTGAGGAACGCCTTGAGCTGGCGGATATCGAGTCCGAAGTCTATCACTTCGTAGCGGGCATCGCCCTGGACCTGGTCCCAGACGTACGTGCAGTCGGGGCAGGATTCCATTCCATAGATCTTGATCATTGTCTTATTATCGGGTCATTAGGCACCACGAGAGGGTGCAGTGATGAATTAGAGAGAAGGAGGAGAAGGGCTTACTTGACTACGGGGCGACCCTCAGCCGTCCAGCGCATATAGCCGCCCTCCATATCGCGCACGCGGAAGCCCTCGGCCTGCATATAGGTAGCTGCAGCATTGCTTCGCTTCCCGCTACGGCAGTAGAGGTAATAGGTACGCTTCTTATCGAAGTGCTTGATGCCTTCGATGAAAGCAGGTTGGTCGAGCCAGTCGAGGAGCTGTGCGCCCTCGAGGTGCCCTTCGGCAAATTCACCAGGGCGGCGCACGTCGAGGATGAAGGCTGTACTATCGGCACGAGCCGTCTCGATGAAGACCTCGGGAGTGAGTACAGGGACTTCTCCGTCGGGAGAGCCAAGAGCGCAGCTACCGAGAGCTGAGGCAAGGAGTGTCATCAGATAGTTCATATTAATAGGGTGTGATATGTAGGGCGAGGAGGACGCCTTACAGCTATATAACAAGCAATGTGGGCAAATGGCTCGCTTTCGCTAACTTTGTAGGCTACAAAGAGTAGCGACAAAGCGATAAGACATCATGGCTAAGACTTCAGGTAAGACATCAAGTAATCCACGTGGCCGCCGCCCTACAGCAGGGGGAGCGAAGAGGAATGCACCCTCTCCGCTTACCACGCTCTTCGGTGGCCTGAAGGATCTGATGAAGGTGAACTTCGACAACCGCCGCATCCCCACCCTCATTGGGCTGGTGCTGGCGGCGTGCTCCCTCTTCGCCTGCTTAGCACTCATCACCTTCCTCTTCTCTGGGGGGAGTGACCAGAGCCTCATCTATGCCGCTCGAGATGGCGAGGCTGCCGCTGAGCTGGGGCGCGAAGCCAAGAACATCTTAGGCCTGCCTGGGGCACGTCTCGCGGACTACCTCTTCAACCAGCTCTTCGGCTGGGGGATCGTCTTCGCACTCTCCTACGTCGTCTACCTCTTTGCCCACCTCATCTGGCGCCCCCGTATCGCACCCTACCGCTACGTCACGAACTTCCTCATCAATGGCTTCCTCCTGCTCTGGACCTCCGTAGCAGCAGCGGGCCTGCAGTCGCTCTTCCCCTCGGATAGCTTCCTGCGCTGGGGCGGTCTACGCGGTGAGGAGCTCTTTACCTATATATATAGAGGCATCGGCATCGCTGGTCTCCTCGGCGTGCTGGCCTTCACCCTACTCATCTTCGCAGTGACGTGCAGCAGTCGCGTGCTCAGCGCCATACAGAATCCCAAGGTGCCGAAGGTACCCCACGTCTCCGTCCCACGCCCTGAGATGGGTGGCTTCTTCTCTCGCCTCTTCTCTCGCAAGAAGAAGGACGCAGAGCCTCAGAGCGAAGAGGAGGAGGAAGAGAGCTACAGCCAGGATGAAGATGCTTGGCGTGACGAGCCTCCGATGCCCACCGATGACGAGGATATGGACGTGCAGGAGGAAGACCCTACGCCCTACGTAGTGCATACGCCTCCGACGACCACGACGGCTACGACTGCGCAGACCGCAGAAGTAGCCCCCAGTGCGACATCTTTCAGCCACACGACGACCAGCGAGCCTTCGGACGTCCCTGAGATGATCGTCGAGGAAGCGCCTAAGGATGATCTCGTCGAGGACGGCGACCGCACCGCCCCCGAGCCCTTGGCTCCTGGCATCCAGCTCGCCCTCTACCGCAAGCCCACCATCGACCTCCTGCGCGACTACGAGCAGGGCGGTACGGGCATCGATATGGAGGAGATCGAGTACAACAAGCAGAAGATCATCGACACGCTCGCCAGCTTCAAGATGAACGTCACGCCCTGCAAGGCTACCGTTGGCCCCACCGTGACGCTCTACGAAGTCATCCCCGAGTCGGGTATCAAGGTCTCCCGCATCAAGACGATGGAGGACGACATCGCTATGAGCCTCAAGAGCGAGGGCGTACGTATCATCGCCCCCATGCCAGGCCTTGGCACGATCGGTATCGAGGTACCAAACTCCACGCCACAGACCGTATCGATGCGCTCCATCCTCGCCTCACGCAAGTACCGTGAGCAGCAGGAGAAGATGGAGCTCCCCATCGGTATCGGCAAGACGATCACAAACGAGCCCTTCATCTTTGACCTGACGAAGATGCCCCACCTGCTCATCGCAGGGGCTACAGGTCAGGGGAAGAGCGTCGGGCTGAATGCCCTCATCACCTCACTCCTCTACAGCAAGCGCCCCGAGGAGCTGAAGTTCGTCATGGTCGACCCCAAGATGCTTGAGTTCTCTATCTACGAGGAGATCGAGCGTCACTTCCTCGCCAAGCTCCCCGATGCTGAGCGCGCTATCATCACCGACATGACGAAGGTCGTGGCGACGCTGAACTCTCTCTGTATCGAGATGGACAACCGCTACCGCCTCCTGCAGACTGCAGGGCGTGCCGTGCGCAACATCCGTGAGTACAACGAGCAGGTCCGCTCCGGTGCCCTCAAGCGCATTGACGGACACGAGATCCTCCCCTACATCGTACTCATCGTCGACGAGTTCGCCGACCTGATGATGACCGTAGGCAAGGAGGTCGAGCAGCCCATCGCCCGCCTGGCGCAGAAGGCACGTGCCGCAGGGATCCACATGGTCATCGCGACACAGCGACCCTCGACAGACGTCATCACGGGTCTTATCAAGGCGAACTTCCCCGCACGTATCGCCTTCAAGGTCTTCTCTATGGTCGACTCCCGCACCGTCCTCGACTCCCCAGGAGCCAACCAGCTCATCGGCCGAGGCGACATGCTCTTCTATCAAGGCAAGGATATGATCCGCGTGCAGTGTGCCTTCATGGATACGCCCGAGACAGAGGCTATCGTTGAATATATAGCGCAGCAGGAGAGCACCGGCTCCGCCTACGAACTCCCCGAATACATCCCCGAAGGGGAGGAGAATGGTGCCAAGGGCTTCAACCCCAACGAGAAGGACAGCCTCTTCGACGAGGTCGCTCGCATGGTCGTACAGACACAGGTGGGCTCGACGTCGAATATCCAGCGTAAGTTCAACATCGGCTACAACCGCGCTGGCCGTCTCATGGACCAGCTCGAGGGCGCCGGCATCGTCGGCGTACAGGAGGGCAGTAAGCCCCGCGAGGTCTACATCAAGGACCAAGCGACCCTCGAGCAACTGCTGCAGAAGCTAAGCTAAGCCCAAGGGGAATGGGCCGTTTTATCATTACTTTATAACTTTGAGCTATGATTATGCGACGTATCATCATGACGCTGAGTGCCGCTGCCCTGCTCTGCACGGGAGCCATAGCACAGCGCAAGGCTACCCCCGCAGCCCCTACTTCTTCCGTCACTCCACAGAGCCTACTTGAGCGTGCTGAGGCCAGCCTCTACCGCACAGGTGCTACCGTGGTAGACTTCTCTACGCAGCTCCAGGACAAGGCTGGACGCAGCGCTGGATCGACGACGGGTAAGATGCACCTCCAGGGTGATGCCTTCCGCCTCGAGTACGGGACGATCACGGCGGTCTACACCGCTGGGACGCTCACCTACTACGATAGCGCCGAGCATACCCTCACCATATCCAAGCCCTCGCAGGACGAGCTCCTGCAGATCAACCCACTCTACTTCCTTCGCTCCCGCGCTCAGGGCTTTGCAAGCCAGCTCGAGGGGAAGGTAGGTGCTACAGCTGTCGTGGCCTTCACCCCACAGCAGAAGAGCAATATCTCCCGTGTCGTGACGACCTTCCAGACGAGCAATGGGATCCCTACGCAGCTGGTCTTCACGGCTAAGGACAAGAGCGTCTTGACCGCCCGTATCGCGAAGGTCAGCCCTCGCACAGCCTATGCCGCGAGCTTCTTCACCCTCTCGGCGAAGAGCTACCCAGGCTGCGAAGTCGTCGACCTCCGCTAAGTAAGCCCACGCCCTCCAAGTAGATACTAAATGGAATTTAAGACCCTCGCCGAGGTAGGCGAGTATACGCAGCTCATGGGACGCGTCTTCACGCTGCCCATGCGCTGGCGGATGTTCTTCCGCTCCGTCATCCGAGAGATGTACAGTCTCGGGGTCGGCTCTCTCTGGATCGTCTTCATCATCTCGCTCTTCATCGGTGCGGTGATCACGATCCAGCTGTCGATCAATATGACCAACCCCCTTATCCCACGCTTCACCATCGGCTACTCCACGCGTGAGATCATGATCCTCGAGTTCTCCTCGACGGTCATGTGCCTCATCTTGTCGGGTAAGGTCGGCTCGAGTGTCGCCTCAGAGCTCGGTACCATGCGCGTCACCGAGCAGATCGACGCGATGGAAATTATGGGGGTCAACTCTGCGAACTTCCTTATCCTACCCAAGATCGTAGGCTTCATGGCCTTCATCCCCGTGCTCTCGGTCTTCTCTATGGTCACGGGTATCGTCGGGGGATATATCGCCTGTGACCTGGCGCTCTCGATGACGCACAAGGACTTCGTCTACGGGCTCCAGCTCTTCTTCACGCCCTCCTACGTCGGCTACTCGATCATCAAGTCGGTAGTCTACGCCTTCATCATCTCCTCGGTAGCCTCCTACTACGGCTACTGCGTGAAGGGCGGGGCACTGCAGGTAGGCGCATCAAGTACGCGCGCCGTCGTCAATAGCAGCGTCCTCATCCTCTTCTGGGACCTCCTGCTCACCAATATCCTCCTCACCTAAGCCCTTCCGCACTATGATACAAGTCAAGTCGCTCGCTAAGCGCTTCGAGGACAAGGAGGTCATCAAGGGTATCGACGCCACCTTCGAGACGGGGAAGACGAACCTCGTCATCGGCCGAAGCGGTGCTGGTAAGTCCGTCTTCGTGAAGTGTATGATCGGCCTCATCCGCCCCGACCAGGGCGAAGTCCTCTATGACGGCCGTGACCTCATCAAGATGACCAAGCCCGAGCTACTGCGTCTGCGTCGTGAGATGGGGATGCTCTTCCAGGGCTCAGCTCTCTTCGACAGCATGACGGTCGTAGAGAATGTCCTCTTCCCTATGGAGATGTTCTCCTCCGACAGCTACGACAAGTCATACCGCCGTGCGATGGAGCTACTGGAGCGCGTCGGTCTGGCCGAAGCCGCGAAGAAGTATCCCGCTGAGATCAGTGGTGGGATGATGAAGCGTACTGCCATCGCCCGCGCTCTGGCACTCAATCCGAAATACCTCTTCTGCGACGAGCCGAACTCCGGTCTTGACCCCAAGACCTCTACAGTCATCGACCAGCTCATCTACGAGCTTACGCAAGAGTACAATATCACGACCATCGTCAATACGCACGATATGAACTCCGTGCGTGCTATCGGCGATAAGATCATATACATCCACAACGGACTTAAGGAATGGGAGGGAAGTAGTGCCCTACTCTCCTCGCCAGATATGCCCGAGGGCGTCCTTCAGTTCATCAACGCAGGCCGCGTATAGCCTGCCCACTCCCCTTCTGACCAGCATATGTCTCTCCTCAAGAAAGATTCGCTCCTGACGCACGTCCTACTTATGGTAGGCGCCTCCGTCCTACTCGTCGTCCTGCTCATCTACAGCCTCGACATCTACACCCGTCACGGGGATACGGTCAAGGTACCCGACCTTCGTGGTAAGACGCTCGCCGAGATGCAGCGCATCCTCGATGATGCAGGGCTGAAGTACGAGATCAACGACTCGACGTTCTCCCGCACCGCTATCCCTGGCACCGTCCGCGAGGTCATCCCCGCACCTGGTAGCGAGGTCAAGCTCGGCCGCATCCTCTTCATCGCTATCAATGGCTTCCACCAGCGTCGCCAGACGATCCCCAATTATAAGGATCAGTCGGCCCGTCAGATCCTTGCCCTGCTGAAGGGTCTGGGCTTTGAGTCCGTCGACCAGCGCGTCGTGCCTGGCGGCTACGTCGGCTCTGTCGTGGGCCTGCAGACGGCTGATGGCAAGGTAGTAGAGGCCGGTACGCAGTTGCCTATCGATACGAAGCTCGTCCTCTTGGTAGCGGGTCAGGTCATCGATACGCTGGGGCTCGATCGCTATATCGAGGGATATAGCAGCAACCAAGGTGACAGCACCGTCGTACGTACGACACCGGCCACGCCCGAGAAGAAGGATGACGGAGGCATCAGCAATGACTGGTGGTAATCCGCTGACTGACGAGGAGCTGCTCCTCGATAGCGAAGCCTGGGAAGGCGACGAAGATCTCTTCCTCTCCGATGGCACCGCCGAGGTCGAGCGCCTCGATGCCGCTGCCGTCTCCTACCTCCAGCATGCTGATAGCTCACCGCTCTATGAGCACTTCCGTGTCGTAGCTGACAAAGGGCAGGCGCCTATGCGCATCGACAAGTATCTGGCTACTCGCATGACGGGTAGCAGTCGTAGTCGCATCCAACAGGCGCTCGACGGGGGCTATGTCTTCGTCGGCGACAAGCCCGTCAAGAGCAACTACCGCATCAAACCCCTCGACGTCGTCACCCTCCAGCTACGCCGTCCCAAGCACGAGCTTGAGATCATCCCCGAGCCCATTCCGCTGGATGTCGTCTACGAAGATGAGGTGCTGATGGTCGTCAACAAGCCTGCGGGGCTCGTCGTCCATCCAGGGCACGGCAACTATACTGGCACGCTGGTCAATGCACTGGCCTATTACCTGCAGGATGATCCCCTCTATGATCCCGCCGACCCCAACGTCGGTCTCGTCCATCGTATCGACAAGGACACGAGCGGCCTGCTGGTCATCGCCAAGCGTCCCGAAGCGAAGGCGCATCTGGCACGTCAGTTCTTCAACAAGACGACCCGCCGCACCTACCGCGCCCTCGTCTGGGGAAGACTGAAGGAAGCCGAAGGCACGATCATCGGCAACATCGGCCGTGATGAGCGTGACCGCCTGCAGATGGCTGTCTATCCCGAGGGATCTCCTAAGGGTAAGCACGCCGTCACGCACTATACCCTCCTCGAAGAGCTGGCCTACGTCAGCTGGGTCGAATGCCGACTTGAGACGGGACGCACGCACCAGATCCGCGCCCACATGCGCCACATCGGTCACCCGCTCTTCGCTGATGCACGCTATGGTGGCGACAAGATCCTTTGGGGTAACCAGTTCTCCCGCTACAAGCAGTTCGTCCAAAACTGCCTCACGCTCTGCCCCCGTCAGGCACTCCACGCTAAGACGCTGGGCTTCGTTCATCCCATGACGGGCGAAGAGATGCTCTTCGACAGCGAGCTTCCCAGCGACCTTGAGCAACTCTTAGAGCGCTGGCGCACCTACGCAGCGCAGGTCGACAACGAATAAGCATAGGGGAAGGCCTCCCCGACATAAGTCCCATACCAATAGGGCGGCACGCATATATGATGCGTGCCGCCCTATTCTATTTTAGGAGGAGTGAAGAAGCGATCTCGTGAGCGGGGTGATACCGACCTATATTGAGAGTGCTAAGGCATCACACGCCCAGCTCCCCGATATGCCTCTCCGAAGCGATACGCAAGCCCTTCGCCTTATCGCGAGTATTCCTCTTACCCAGCGGAGGGGAAAGCATCATTTTCGTGAAGAAAAAAGCGCCATCCCGTAGTGGTTTTTCCGCATCTATGCACGTAGTCTTAAAGACCAGGCACGTAAATCCAAATATCCACGTACGTAGATATTAGAGCCACGTACGTAGCTCAAAGTGGACGTAGGCGCGTCAACTATAAAATCATAATACCTCCAAAGAGTATTTAATTCTTTGGAGGTATTTTCTGCAAAAAAGCACTATAGCTCTGTAATCATAGGTATAACTATAGACTTGTGCCTGTGGTATTTTACTAATTTGCTATTATTTCGTAGCTTCTTTCACTTCTTTTTCGAGGTCTTCTATGCGGTTCTTTAAATCATCTGATAACTTTTGAGCAGAACCTTTTAACTTTTTCAGATTGAACGAAAGTATTACAGATGAAATACCTGTGGAGATAAATGCTAAACCTGTGAATACTACTAATGAGATACCTGTAAAGATAGGATTAGCAATCAAAATGAACGAGAGGATAATACTCAATACGCTCACTATGGCTAAGTTCCCCCAATTCAGTACGCCTGCTTCTTTTTCTTCGAAGGCAAAACCAAGTAGCTCAAACGAACGGAATAGCAACGTAAAACCTACTACCAATGGTAATATAAACATTGATAGGGCAGGATACATAAGTAAAAAGATACCCATTATCAATGAAATAAGTCCGCTTACCAAATACCAGCCCCAACCATTAAGATTTTTAGTATTCTGTAGGGCAAAGAAGGTTTCAATTATCCCCGATACTAAGAACGAAAGACTAAAGAGTATTGAAAGGGTAAGATAAGAATCTTGTGGTGATATAATTACCCCTATACCACAAAGAATGAACAAAATCCCTAATATAAGGGGAATGTACCAGTGTTTTACTGATCTTCTGATGGATTTGAAAAAATGCAACATAACTTTATCATTTAAAAAACAACGACGCAAAGATAAGGATATTTTATTGATTAGCAAAATGAGACCATTGCGCAAGCCCATCTCCTTACAGCTTCCACCTTCTTGCCTCGAGAATTGGGATCTTTAGGCTGAGAAGTGGGATACCTGCACCTCCCCCTTGCCCCTTCCCGGGAGGATCATCCTCCCGAGAGGGGGCTTTTCTGGGCTATTTGGTG
>ERZ1674155.17-NODE-17-length-58477-cov-25.877615_pt1 | contig 58477 bp, 59 predicted proteins | sample MGYA00581305_ERZ1674155 | MGnify/ENA primary metagenome ERZ1674155 (study PRJEB41354, sample SAMEA4873344) | human saliva metagenome | biome: human-associated habitat [ENVO:00009003]; feature: mouth environment [ENVO:08000002]; material: saliva material... | reverse complement strand
ATACATACATACATACAAGAAAGGCGCAAAGAAAGAGCCCCCTGATGCACACAAATAGCTATGCGTCAGGGGATTACTTTCTATACTCGTGGAAGGAACGAATACATACCACTACTTGCTTGTAGTGCAAACCAATAGTGGTACGAGGGGTAAACCAATAGTGGTTTATGAGTTGACCACTATAGGTTACTGCTATGAACCTATAGTGGTTCACGCATCGACCAATACTGGTCGCCCCGCTGACCTATATGAGGTTGTTGCTCCGCGTAGGGAGAAAAGTTGTGGACGAGTAGCAGATAAGTTTGGGCTACGTACGTGGACGATAAATCTACGTACGTGGATATTTGGATTTACGTGCCTGGTCTTTAAGACTACGTGCATAGACAGAAGAATACCACTACGGGTAGGTGCTTTTTTCTTCACGAGAACGATGCTTTTCCCTCCGCTGGATAAGAGGAATACGCGCGATAAGGCGAGGGGCTTGTGTATCACTTCGGAGGGGTATATCAGGGAGCTGGGCGTGAGATGCCTTAGCACTCTAAATCGAGAACAGGACTCTCACGCAACAGTCTCATATAGGTCAGCCCGCCAGCCAATAATAGGTTGCTTTGCCCCCATCCATAGAGGGAGATCAATCCCTGAGCAAGAGCGCGGGATCGACCCGCCAGCAAGGAGGGATCTCCCCCTTCCTCTGGAGCGAACAAACAGCAGAGAATAAGCACACTAAGATGAATAGTGTGCAATTGCCTTTTTCTTTCTTTATTCCGCCGTAAAAAGCGTAACTTTGGTACGAGGAATCAACGAAGACGAAGATGAAAGACCTACCACTCTTCTATGCCCCCGCCCTACGTGATGAGCTCCAGCTCCCCGAGGGAGAAGCACAACACGCCCTGCGCGTACTGCGCGCCAAGGTAGGTGACGAGTACCTTGTCACCGATGGCTGTGGTACCCTCTTCGAGACGCGCGTCACCGGTGTCGACCGCCGTCACTGCCTCCTCAGCATCGAGCACGAAGAGCCGTGGGCGAAGTACTGGCGTGGGCACTGGGCGGTAGCCGTTGCCCCGACGAAGAACATCGACCGCCTCGAGTGGACGCTCGAGAAGATGGTCGAGGTAGGTCTGGATGAAGTCTACCTCATCCGCACCCAGCACTCCGAGCGCAAGCACACCAGCCCCGAGCGACTCGAGCGCATCATCCAGAGCGCGATGAAGCAGTCCCACAAGGCCCTCCTTCCTCGCCTCATCCCCGACGTGCCCTTTGCCCAGCTCCTCGAGATGACAGCGGACTATGACCTGCGGCTGATGGCGCACTGCCGTAGCACGGTCGGCCCCGAGCGCCGTACCATCGATCACTTCTTCCGCCCCGAGGCGAAGACGCTCCTGATGGTCGGGCCCGAAGGAGACTTCTCCATCGAGGAGATCGAGGAGGCTACCCGCCGTGGGTGCCAGCCCATCACCCTCGGAGCGAGCCGCCTGCGCACCGAGACCGCCAGCCTCATCGCCCTACAATGGCTACACACACTCGATATGACCAGCCAGCGTAGGCCCACGACACACGAGAAAGAATACACGAAATAATCCCTTATCAATAACTCACCCTTATGGCACAGAGAGAAATCAAACTTAGCCTTGTCTACCGTGACATGTGGCAGTCCTCAGGGAAGTACCAGCCCCGCAAGGACCAGCTCGAGCGTATCGCCCCCGTCTTAGTCGAGATGGGCTGCTTCGCACGCGTCGAAACCAACGGGGGGGCCTTCGAACAGGTCAACCTCCTCTATGGGGAGAACCCCAACAAGGCCGTCCGCGCCTTCACTAAGCCCCTCAACGCTGCTGGCATCCAGACGCACATGCTGGACCGTGGTCTCAACGGCCTGCGTATGTTCCCCGTCCCTGCTGACGTACGTCGCCTGATGTACAAGGTCAAGAAGGCCCAGGGTGTCGATATCACCCGTATCTTCGACGGGCTCAACGACCCCCGCAACGTCATCCCCTCCATCCACTACGCGAAGGAAGCTGGGATGATCCCACAGGCTACGCTCTGTATCACTCACTCCCCCGTCCACACCGTCGAGTACTACGCTGACCTGGCGGACCAGTTCATCGCTGCTGGTGCCCCCGAGATCTGCCTCAAGGACATGGCAGGTATCGGCCGTCCTCGCTTCCTCGGCCGTCTGGTGAAGGCTATCAAGACCAAGCACCCCGAGGTCATCATCGAGTACCACGGTCACTCGGGCCCTGGCTTCTCCGTAGCCTCCATGCTCGAGGTCTGTGACAACGGCGCTGACGTCATCGACGTAGCTATGGAGCCCCTCTCTTGGGGTAAGATCCACCCAGACGTCATCACCATCCGCGAGATGCTCATCGACGCTGGCTACAAGGTCGCTGACATCAACATGGATGCCTACATGAAGGCTCGCGCCCTCACGCAGGAGTTCATCGATGACTTCCTCGGCTACTTCATCAACCCCTCCAACATGCTGACCTCTTCGCTCCTCGTAGGCTGCGGTCTGCCTGGTGGTATGATGGGCTCAATGATGGCTGACCTCAAGGGCGTACACGCTGGTATCAACATGCACCTGCGTAAGAAGGGCGAACCCGAGCTGAGCGTCGACGACCTGCTCGTCCGCCTCTTCGACGAAGTCGCCTACGTATGGCCTCGCCTCGGCTACCCCCCACTCGTCACGCCATTCAGCCAGTACGTCAAGAACGTCGCTCTGATGAACGTCTACAACCTCACCATCGGCAAGGGCCGCTGGGAGGCTATCGACAACAACACGTGGGGTATGATCCTCGGGAAGTCTGGCCGTCTGCCAGGCAAGCTTGATCAGGAGATCATCGACCTGGCGAAGGAAAAGGGCTTCGAATTCACCACCGAAGATCCTCAGCTCAACTACCCCGATGCGCTGGATAAGTTCCGCGCTGAGATGAAGGAGAACGGCTGGGAGCTCGGCGAAGACGACGAAGAACTCTTCGAATTCGCTATGCACGAAGCTCAGTACCGCGACTACAAGAGCGGCGCAGCTAAGGAGCGCTTCCAGGCTGAGCTCGACAAGGCCAAGACCGACGCCCTCGTCAAGAAGGGCTACAGCGCCGAAGATGCAGTGAAGATCAAGCGTCAGGGCACCGAGCCTATCGAAGCTCCTGCCTCTGGTCAGATCATCTGGGAGGTCGATCCCGAAGACTACTCTACGGCTCCTGCCCTCGGTACCTTCATCAAGACGGGTGAGCCTCTCTGCTACATCCAGACGGCTGCAGGCTACTTCGAGCCTGTCATCTCAAACTTCACCGGCCGCCTCGCTGAGGTAGCTGCTCAGGGCGCTAACATCCGCAAGGGTGAAGCCCTCGCTTACGTCCGCCCCGCTGAGAAGGAAGAGCTCTTCGTAGAGAGCGAACCCGAACGCCTGCGTCGCGTAGAGCAGCTCGAAGAAGTTCGCCACGTCATCCGTGCTCGCCGCGCTAAGAAGTAAGCGACACCGCCCATAGGGCAACCATTCCTCTCGGGGGCTACACCCAGCACTTAGCTGATGGTGTAGCCCCCGAGTCTTATATCTCCCTACCATAAAGCCACGCTCCTTCGCGCGCGCGTAACCTTATATATACTATACCTCCCGCACACCCCTTCACGGCTCCCTCCGCTACCCTTCCAGCACGACCAAGCGCCTTTATAGGGACTGCACACCACGCACACGCCGCTCACCATCCTACCAGAGTCAGGCGACGCACCGCCTCTCGCGCCCTCATCCGCCACACACACCACCGAGGGAGAACGCAGGTACGAGCCATCACCGACGAAGACGACCAATAAAGACCACCACCCCTACCTCGCCCCACTACCTTTGTATCGCTCCCCCAAGGTAGGTGGAGCGCCCCCAGAGAGGGGCTGTATTCCTCTTTATTGATTGACTTATGTACACCACCATTCCGCAGCCGAGGCTCCTCACCTTAGCCCTCCTCATCGGGCTCTACGGCTGTGCTTCACACCACCGCACGACACGCGAGAGCACGACCGAGAGCCACACCACGAGCGACCTACAGCGCACCCTACACACCACCCAGCAGGAGCACGCCCTCGACACCCTCACACTGGACCTCACCGAAATCGTGCAGCTCCTCCCTCCGCACACCGATACTACCGCCTCCTCCAAGGCGAAGGGCGCAGGCTGGGTAGCGCACTACCACCTCCGACAGATCGGGCGTCATCAGGCGACCACCACGGGCGCTCTACGGGAGGTCGATAGCCTTCGCTCCACGACCCACACCACGGATAAGGGCATCACATCGCATAAGGTACCAGCCAGCCCCTTACGTCCCTTCACCCTCGGCGTCACCCTTCCCCTCCTTCTTGGGGCCATCTACCTTACTTATAGGAGAACCAAGCGATGAGACCCACCGACATCCGCTACATCGTCGTGCACTGCAGCGCCACGCGTGCCAGCCAGCCCTATTCGCCCGAAGCCCTGGAGCGTGACCACCGTGCCCGTGGCTTCCGCTCGGCAGGCTACCACTTCTACATCCGTCGCTCGGGTGCTATTATTCCTCTGCGCCCGCTTGAGCAGATAGGTGCCCACGCACGAGGCTACAACCGCTCAAGCTACGGCGTCTGCTACGAAGGTGGCTTAGATGACACGGGCCATCCAGCAGATACCCGCACCGCCGAGCAGCGCACGGCCCTCCGTCAGCTCCTTGAGCACCTCCACACACTCGCCCCACAAGCTACCATCCTCGGCCATCGTGACCTCAGCCCCGACCACAACGGTGACGGCCGTATTACCCCTGACGAATGGATCAAGCTATGCCCCTGCTTTGATGCCCAGCGCGAATATCACGACATCTCCATCAGCCCAATAAGCCATGCAACCGAATAAATCCAAGGCGACACTCCAGCTCGTCATCGCCACCCTGCTCAGCCTCTTCGGCATGCTCCTCCTCGGCGCAGCCTTCGTCACCGCTCCACCTGGGGAGATTCACTCCAGCGTCCTCATTGCCTATGGCGAAGTGATGACCTTCGCTGGCGCCCTCTTTGGCATCGACTACCACTACCGCCGGTAGTCGATGCCCACGCCTCGCCACCCACGTCACCTACCTGCCACACTCTCACCCTCACCATACCACCCGCATCCCCGCTCCCCTCCTCCCCAGCATACTCCACCCGATCGCCACGCTCCACCAGCTCACCATACTCGACCGCTACATACGCACCTCACCACGCCCTACCTCCTCCCCTACACACTCTACCTCTATATATGCACCTCGCACCCACCTCCTGCCGCACGTTCTCACCCTGCCCTCAGCAGCCCTCTCCACCCTTCCGTACAGCTCCCCACCCCTCGTCCGCACACTCTCACCCCGTCCTCAGCGCCTCACAGCCATCCTTCTACACTCCTCCCCACCCCTCTTCCGTGCACCCTCCGCTCCCCCTTCCGCGGAAAAGTTTGCACTCCCCCGCCTAAAGCAAGCAGTAACCCACCTGTGGAAATCTTTTGTCCCAAAAGAAGAAGAAGACTTATCCTCAACATCTTACCCCGACGACATCGTGTGGATAACTCTGTGAGTAGCTCTGTGCATAGCGAAGAGAAGGCTTGATTTATAAGCCCTTATGCCGATGCCTCCTTACCCCCCTCCCGAGGAAGGTGGTAATCGCTTGAGAACAAAACCCATAGAATTAGTATGAGAAAAGCAAGCCTCAAGGCCGTTTTTTTTTCTCCGCACTTTTGGCAAACTTTGCACCAGATAAGAGGTCACACAAGACACCCCCTACGACACACTATACTACTAATGTATAGCACATTAAGGGCAAAACCACCTTGTGGATAACCTCCTCACCCCATAGCAACTGAGGCCCAGCAGCACGAGCGCCTATCACCGCGCCCGACACCCTCGCTTGGCTCCTAAATATAGTAATGCCCTTGGTCCACGACTACGTAAGGCAACCCCTCATGCAAACGACAACTCCTCCTTCTTCAGGGGAGCAGCTCTGGAAGCAATGCCTCCAGATCATAGCTGGCTCCTGCGATCCTCAGACGCTCCAGCGCTGGTTCGCCCCCATCCGCCCGCTCGGCATCGAGACGCGCGAGGATGAGCAGGGGCGTTTCAAAGCACTCGTGCTCGAGGTCCCTTCGAAGGCGTTCTACGAGGAACTCGTACGCACCTATGAGACCCTACTCGTCCGAGCTCAGAATGAGGTCCTCTCTCCTCAGGGGCTCGAGATCTACCTTACCCCCGCCCAGACGGCTCAGCCTACCCCTCAGCCCAAGCTGGCACGCACGCAGGACTATACGTCGCACCTCAGTGCCGACCTCCGCTTCGAGACTTTCTACGAGAGTGCTTGTAACCGCGAGGCCCTGCGCATCGCAGAAGCTACGGCCGCACGTCCTGGGCAGGCTCCGCTGAACTTCATCTTCATCTACGGCCCCAGTGGCGTAGGTAAGACACACCTCTCGCAGGCTATTGGGCAGCGCGCCATGGAGCTCCACCCCACGATGCGTGTCTGCTACGTGTCGAGCTCGAAGTTCGAAGCGCAGTTCGTCCGCGACAGCCTGATGCGCGGTCCTGAGCGTGGTATGTTCGTAGACTTCTACCAGCAGATGGATATGCTCATCATTGACGATATCCAGGGGCTCATCGGTAAGACCAAGACGCAGCAGGCGTTCTTCGATATCTTCAATCACCTCTACCTCCTCGGCAAGCAGATCATCGTCACCTGTGACGTCCCCCCTGTGGACCTCAAGGGAATGGAGACGCGTATCATGACGCGTATCCAGAGCGCGATGATGCTACGCATTGATCGCCCCGACCTGGAGCTTCGCCGCAAGATCCTCCAGCGCCGTGTCGCCGACAGCGGTGTCGAGCTCGGAGAAGAGTGCGTAGAATTCATCGCCGAGAGCATGCAGGACAACGTCCGTCAGCTTGAGGGGGCTATCCGCACGATCATCACCCACTCGCAGTTCTCTGACCATGGTGCAGTAGACCTTGAGGCCACGCGCCGTATCGTCGGGGGCACCGTCTCCATCGAGCGCCGCGAAGTGACGCCCGAGTCCATCCTCGATACCGTCTGCTCCGTCTTCGGCGTCGAGAAGGCACAGCTACGTACACCCTCACGTAAGGCCGTCCTTGCCCTCCCCCGCCAAGTAACGATGTACCTCGTGAAGAAGCACACCAGCGCGTCCTACAATACGATCGCCCAGCTGCTGAACCGCAACGACCACACGACGATCATGCACGGCTGCAAGGCTATCGAAGGCCGCCTATCTCTCGAGCCCGCTCTCAAGGAGCGCATCGAGCAGGTCGAAGCTACCCTCTTCGCTTAAAGCACACACACCTATATAAAAGCAGCGGCCCCCACCTCAATCGTGAGGTGGGGGCCGCTGCTTTTTTGTTCTGCTACGAGGGAGCCAGCTTACTTCAGCACGTGGTAGCCGATGAGATCCTGGAGCTTGACGACAAGCCAAGCGATCCCGAGGCTAATGAAGAAGACGATGAAGGCACCTCCGTATTCGTAGATCTCGCTGAGAAGTGGGCTATGTGCATTGAGTGCCTTCCACCCGATGATCACAGCCATATGGAAGTAGTAGATGTTCCCCGAATACTTCTCCCCGATAGTCTCCAGCCACGTACCCTGCCCCAGACTCTTATAGGAGAGCATCAGCATGAACGCAGCGAACGGCATGGGGAACAGAGCAATAGCACTAGCAGCATATGTATAGCCACTCAAGCACCACGTCACTAGGCATTCAATCCCCATGAGGGTGAGCACAAGGAAGAAAATATTGATCCAGCGGTAACTCAGCAAGCGAGTTTCATTGGCTCTCACCCAGTAGCCCATCGCAAGGAAGGGCACTGCACGGGTCAGGAAGTTAAATACAAAGATAGACTCGGGCTTGTCAAAGAGAAGCATGCGGTAGGGTCCAATGAATATCCATGGTAGGATCAAGAGGAAGAGCATAGGCACCCAGCGCCCCTTCACAATCCTAAGATAGCCACCCAAAAACAGTAGCCCGAGAAGTAGAGCTGTCAGATACCACAAGTGTCCCGAGTCAAAGGTACTGAACCCCATAAAGATCCATTGGATATACAGCCAATAGGAACTTGTAATGGGGCCAAACTCTGGTGGCACGATCAGGTTATAGAAGACTTGTAGAATAAAGATAATCGGGATGATCTTCTTCACAGACTTCCAGATACGCGATTGGACCTTCCCAAGGTCAGCTGTATAGAGGAAGTAGCCCGTGATAGCGAAGAAGAGCTCGACGACAAATCCTGGAATATGCACCCAAGGCAACACAAGTGGCGAATGGCATGTCACCACGACAAAAGCCAGAAGTGCCTTCAGGACGTAGAGCGAGGAGACAGACGCTCGAGCGGCAGCAGGCTGTCCTTCGGTCAATAGGGAAGACATAGTGATAGCTAAACTTTAAAGGGATAGGGAGGAGGACTTAGCGGCGGGAGGGGGTGCAGATACCGCAACGACCATCGTCCTTGGCGCAATGCTTGCAGTAACGGCAGTTCTTACAAGCGGTACAGTACTTCTTACCCGTGCAGCGCCCACCTTCGGTAGCATGCGAAGAGGTGCAGGAGAGAGCCGAAGCCGCAAGGAGAGAGAAGGTAAATAGAGAGAGGAGTAATCGATGCTTCATAAAGTGGAATAGGGCTAAGCAATATAGCCCCAAGAGGCGGAGCTATAGTAAGAGGGAGAGGTAAGCTATACTGGTCGCTGAGCATTCCTATATAGGAACGGGCGCGAACCAGTACTGCTCCGATGACGAACCACTATTGGTCCGACGACGAAGCTATATAGCTTCATACCGCTATGTAGTAGTGCTTCCGAGGCGCCACATGCGTAGTGATGCCACAGAGATGCGAAAAAGGGATAGGGAGAAAGTGAAGAAGGAGACTATACCACGGGATGGTGGTACAGTCTCCTTCCTTAGGGTTGGATAGCTAAGTGCTTACCAGCTGGCCTTCTTCACCCCAGGGATGAGACCGGCAGAAGCCATCTCACGGAACTGGATACGAGAGATGCCGAACTGGCGCATATAGCCCTTGGGACGACCCGTCATGCTGCAGCGGTTGTGCAGACGTACGGGAGAAGCGTTCTTAGGCAGAGCCTGAAGTGCTTCGTAGTTCCCTTCGGCCTTGAGCTGAGCACGCTTGGCAGCATACTTAGCGACGAGCTTTGCACGCTTTACTTCGCGTGCCTTCATTGATTCCTTTGCCATAGTATTTAGTTGCCTTTCTTAGCGTTCTTGAATGGGAGGCCGAACTCCTTGAGGAGTGCGTAACCTTCTTCGTCAGTCTGAGCCGAGGTAACGAACGTGATGTTCATACCGAGGATCTTGGTGATGCCGTCGAGGTTGATCTCAGGGAAGATGATCTGCTCGCTGATACCGAGGGTATAGTTACCACGGCCATCGAACTTGCTTTCGATCCCCTTGAAGTCACGGATACGGGGCAGCGCGATACGGATCAGACGCTCGAGGAACTCGTACATCTGCTCGCGGCGCAGGGTAACCATAACACCGATAGGCATCTTCTTACGAAGCTTGAAGTTAGAGATGTCCTTCTTCGAAACCGTAGCAACAGCCTTCTGACCGGTGATGGCAGAGAGTTCTGCGATAGCTACGTCGATGATCTTCTTATCAGCCGTAGCCATACCGAGGCCCTGGTTGATGACGATCTTCTTCAGGACGGGCACCTGCATGCGAGACTGATAACCGAACTGCTCGATGAGGGCGGGAACGATGCGTTCCTTATATTCGTTCTTAAGACTTGCAGTATTGCTCATTACTTAATCTCCTCTCCTGACTTTTTGGAATAACGTACGAGCTTCCCTTCGTCGTTGAGACGACGACCGATACGCGTAGCCTTACCCGTCTTAGGATCGACGAGGTTGAGCTTAGCGATATGGATAGGAGCTTCCTTCTTCTCGATCCCTCCCTGAGGGTTCTTTGCGCTGGGCTTAGCGTGCTTAGCGACGATGGCTACGCCTTCGACGATAGCGCGCTGCTTGTCTACGAGGACTTCAAGCACACGGCCCGTCTTCCCCTTATCTACACCGCTGAGGACGACGACCTGGTCGCCCTTCTTGATATGTAACTTACTCATTTCTTCTTTCGTCTTTAAGGGTTAGAGGACTTCAGGCGCGAGAGAAACGATCTTCATATTCACGGCACGCAGCTCACGAGCTACAGGGCCGAAGATACGGCTACCACGCATATCGCCAGCAGCATTGAGCAGGACGCAAGCGTTGTCATCGAAGCGGATGTAGGAGCCGTCGGGACGACGAACTTCCTTCTTCGTGCGGACGATGATTGCCTTAGATACGACACCCTTCTTCAGGTCAGAAGAGGGAATGACGCTCTTGACAGCAACGACGATGATATCACCGACAGAGGCATAGCGACGGCGCGTACCGCCGAGGACGCGGATACAGAGGGCTTCCTTTGCACCGCTATTGTCTGCTACTACGAGTCTTGATTCTTGCTGGATCATATACTACTTAGCTCTTTCGATAATATTGACTAATCTCCATCTCTTGGTACGGCTCAAAGGGCGAGTCTCCATGATACGGACCGTATCACCGATGTTGCACTCGTTCTTCTCGTCGTGAGCATGGTACTTCTTCGTCTTGTTGACGAACTTACCATAGATAGGGTGCTTTTCCTTCCACTTGACAGCGACCGTAATGGTCTTGTCCATCTTATTGGAAGAAACGACGCCTACACGTTCTTTTCTTAATCTTCTCTGTTCCATCGGGAGGACACATTAATTGTTGTTGAGTTCGCGCTCACGAAGGATGGTCTTCATCTGAGCGATCGTGCGGCGCATGCGGCGGATCTCAGCAGGGTTGTCTGCGGGGGTCACAGCATGGTCGATGCACTTCTTGTTGTAAGCTGCCTCTTCGGCTACTACACGCTCCTGTAGCTCAGGCGTAGTGAGCGCCTTGATCTCTGCTAATTTCATCTCTTCTATTACAGGTTAGTGTTAGACATATCGTAGTCGCGGCGGACGACGAACTTCGTCGTCACGGGGAGCTTCTGTGCAGCCAGGCGGAGAGCTTCCTTAGCGATCTCGAAGGATACCCCTTCGATTTCGAAGAGCATACGGCCTGGAGTTACGTTAGCCACGAAGCCTTCGGGCGAACCCTTACCCTTACCCATTCGGACGTCGGCAGGCTTCTTGGTGATAGGCTTATCGGGGAAGATACGTACCCATACCTGACCCTGACGCTGCATATAGCGAGTCACAGCGATACGAGCGGCCTCGATCTGACGACCGGTGATCCAGCGCGTACCCAGAGACTTGATCCCGAAAGAACCGAAGGCGAGCTGGTTGCCACGCTGGGCATTACCCTTAGCGCGACCCTTCTGGACTCTTCTAAACTTAGTTTTCTTAGGTTGTAACATTGCTGTCTTCTGTTCTTATACGTTAGCGATTACCCCCACGTCTGCCACCACGAGCATCACGACGGCCATCACGACGTTCGCGACCGCCTTCACGGCGACCACCATGTCCTGGCTGAGGGTTGGTGAACGAAGGAGCGAGGTCACGCTTGCCGTAGACTTCACCCTTGCAGATCCACACCTTGATACCAAGGATACCGACCTTCGTCAGAGCTTCAGCCTGAGCGTAGTCGATGTCTGCACGAAGCGTGTGCAGAGGCGTACGGCCTTCCTTGTACATCTCGGAGCGGGCGATTTCTGCACCATTCAGACGACCAGAGATCTGTACCTTGATCCCTTCTGCCCCACCACGCATAGCAGCGCCAATGGCACCCTTGACTGCGCGACGGTAAGCGATCTTCCCTTCGAGCTGACGAGCGATGTTGTCAGCGACAATCGCAGCATCGATATCTGGACGACGAACTTCAAAGATGTTGATCTGAACATCCTTGTTGGTGATCTTCTTGAGCTCTTCCTTGAGCGTGTCTACATCCTGACCGCCCTTACCGATCACGATACCGGGGCGAGCCGTGCAAATCGTGATAGTGACGTGCTTGAGAGCACGCTCGATGACGATACGAGAGACACTTGCCTTAGCCAGACGGACGCTCAGGTAGCGACGCAGACGGCTATCTTCAAGAAGCTTGTCACCGTACTTACGACCGCCATACCAGTTGGAATCCCATCCACGGATGTATCCCAAACGATTGCTTATAGGATTAATCTTTTGTCCCATCTGGTTTAGTTCTCTTTATTGGTTATTGAATCGACAAAGATCGTGACGTGGTTCGAACGCTTACGGATACGATAGCCACGACCCTGAGGGGCGGGGCGCATACGCTTGAGCGTAGCAGCACCATCGACGAAGATGCGGGAGATATAGAGCTCACCGTCTTCGGCCTTGCGTCCGTTCTTCTCTTCCCAGTTAGCGATAGCTGAGCGGAGGAGCTTCTCCACGCGAGCAGCGGCTTCCTTGTTAGAGAACTTGAGTACCCCAAGAGCACGACCTACTTCCATGCCACGCACGAGGTCAGCTACGAGGCGCATCTTACGAGGCGACGTAGGGACGTTGCGGAGCGCAGCGAAGTACGTAGACTTCAGGGCTTGCTTTCTTTCTTCGGCTGATATTTTCTTTCTTGCACCCATTGTTTCTTTTCTTACTTAAAGGTCTGAATTACTTCCAGCCGAATTACTTCTTCTTATTACCGCCATGACCACGGAAGGTACGCGTGGGAGAGAACTCTCCGAGCTTGTGACCTACCATGTTTTCGGTGATGAAGACGGGGATGAACTTATTCCCGTTGTGTACGGCAATCGTATGACCGACGAAGTCAGGGCTGATCATCGAGGCGCGAGCCCAAGTCTTGATGACGACCTTCTTGCCGGATTCATTCATCGCCAAGACCTTCTTCTCGAGCTTCAGGTTGATATATGGACCTTTCTTTAATGAACGACTCATAATTCTTTTTGATTAATCAGTTACTTCTTACGTCTCTCGATGATGTACTTAGACGAGTGCTTCTTAGGAGCACGAGTCTTGAGACCCTTAGCGTAGAGACCCGTACGTGAGCGTGGGTGACCACCAGAAGCGCGGCCTTCACCACCACCCATTGGGTGATCGACAGGGTTCATGACGACACCACGGTTGTGAGGACGACGGCCGAGCCAGCGGCTGCGACCGGCCTTACCGGAGCGCTCGAGAGCGTGGTCGGAGTTGCCTACGGCACCGATGGTAGCCTTACAAGCGGAGAGGATACGGCGCGTCTCGCCCGAAGGCATCTTGATGACGGCGTAGAGACCTTCGCGAGAAGTAAGCTGAGCGAAGACGCCAGCAGAGCGGACCATCTTAGCGCCCTGACCTGGACGAAGCTCGATGTTGTGAATGATCGTACCGACAGGGATGTTAGCCAGTGGGAGGCTGTTCCCTACCTCAGGCGCAGCTTCTGCACCTGACATCACTTTCTGACCTACCTGCAGACCGTTGGGAGCGAGGATATAAGCCTTCGCACCATCAGCGTAGTACAGCAGAGCGATGCGAGCTGTACGATTGGGATCGTACTCGATGCTCTTGACCGTAGCAGGGATACCGTCCTTATTTCTCTTGAAGTCGATGAGACGAAGCTTCTGCTTGTGACCACCACCGATGTAGCGCATGGTCATCTTACCGGTGTTGTTACGACCACCGGACTTCTTCTTACCTACGACAAGGGACTTCTCTGGTGCGCTGGCAGTGATGTTATCGAACGCACCAATAACCTTATGTCTTTGCCCCGGCGTTGTGGGCTTGAGTTTACGTATTGCCATTGTTGAACTTAGATGTTAGCGTAAAAGTCGATGGTCTGACCCTTCTCGAGTGTAACGACAGCCTTCTTAAACGCAGCGACCTTGCCGCGGATGAGTCCACTCTTCGTATAGCGAGCCTTGCGCTTACCGCTATAATTCACGGTGTTTACACTCTCGACCTTTACATTGTACAGCGCCTCGATGGCCTTCTTGATCTCGATCTTGTTGGCATCAGGAGAGACACGGAAGACGTAGCGTTCAGCAGTCTTCTCTGTCAGGGCAGTTGTCTTCTCGGTGATAACCGGCTTGATGATAATTCCCATGATTCGTTTCTCCTATTGATTATGCCTTAAACTGTTCGTTGATCACAGCAACAGCAGCCTCGGTGAGGATGAGCTTCTTGCAGTCAAGCACCGAGTAGGTGTTCAGCTGGAAGGCGTTCATCACGCGAGCAGTGCGAAGGTTGCGTGAAGAGAGGACGAGGTTGTCCGAGAGAGCTTCGACGACGAAGAGGGCCTTCTTGTCAGCGACCTGAAGTGCCTTCGACAGAGCGACGAAGTCCTTAGTCTTGGGGGCAGCGAGCTCGAAGTTTTCGACTACGACGATCTCCTGCTTCTGAGCCTTGTAGGTCAGAGCCGAGCGGCGAGCCAGAGCCTTTACCTTCTTGTTGAGCTTGAAGCCATAGTCACGTGGGGTAGGCCCGAAGACGCGACCACCACCGACGAGTACGGGAGAGTTGATATCCCCACGGCGAGCACCGCCACCGCCCTTCTGGCGGATGAGCTTGCGGGTACTACCCGAGATTTCGCTACGCTCCTTAGACTTGTGCGTACCCTGGCGCTGGTTGGCCAAAAATTGCTTTACGTCTAAGTAGATGGCGTGGTCGTTAGGCTCGATAGCGAAGATAGCATCATCGAGCGTGATCTTACGACCGGTATCTTCTCCCTTGATGTTATATACACTCAGTTCCATTTACTTTTCGATTACAACGATTGAACCTTTAGCACCTGGCACGCTACCCTTGAGGAGAAGGAGGTTGTGCTCGGGCATTACCTTGATCACTTCGAGGTTCTGAACGGTTACACGCTCATTACCCGTCTGGCCCGCCATACGCGTACCCTTGAAGACCTTAGCAGGATACGAACACGCACCTACAGACCCGGGAGCACGAAGACGGTTGTGCTGACCGTGCGTAGCCTGACCGACACCGCCGAAGCCGTGACGCTTGACTACACCCTGGAATCCCTTACCCTTGGAGGTGCCGACGACGTCGACGAATACCGTCCCTTCGAAGAAATTCACGTCGATCACATCACCCAGATTATACTGGCTGCAATCGAACCCCTTGAACTCGGCCAAGTGTCGCTTGGGGGCAACGCCAGCCTTCTGGAAGTGACCCTGAAGAGGCTTGGACGTGTGCTTTTCCTTAGCATCAACGAACCCAAGCTGAAGTGCTTCATAGCCATCCTTTTCCAGAGACTTGATCTGCGTCACCACGCAAGGACCTACTTCAATAACAGTGCATGGGATGTTCTTCCCCTCGGCACTGAACACGGATGTCATTCCGATTTTCTTTCCTAATAAACCTGGCATTTCAGTTTCGTATTAATAATCACACCTTGATTTCTACTTCTACACCGCTGGGGAGCTCGAGCTTCATGAGAGCATCGATCGTCTCAGCCGTGGAGTTGTAGATGTCGATGAGTCGCTTGTAGGAGCTAAGCTCGAACTGCTCGCGGCTCTTCTTGTTGACGAAGGTCGAGCGGTTCACCGTGAAGATACGCTTGTGCGTGGGCAGGGGAATTGGTCCGCTGACTACAGCACCAGAGGCCTTGACGGTCTTGACGATCTTCTCTGCCGACTTGTCGAGCAGGGTGTGATCGTACGACTTCAACTTAATTCTAATCTTTTGGCTCATATCTCTGTTATAGTACTATTTACTTGATGAGATCTACACGGCCGCCTACTTCCTCGAGGACCTGGCGAGCGATAGAAGAGGATACTGCTTCGTAGTGAGAGAAGGTCATCGACGAGGTAGCACGACCGGAAGTGATCGTACGGAGGCTCGTCACGTAACCGAACATCTCAGCCAGAGGCACCTTAGCCTTCACAAGGCGTGCACCTGAAGGAGTGCTGTCCATACCTTCTACCTGACCGCGACGCTTGTTGAGGTCACCGATCACGTCACCCATGCTTTCTTCAGGCGTATCGACTTCGAGCTTCATGATAGGCTCGAGGAGAACGGGACCTGCCTGAGCAGAAGCGTTCTTGAATGCCTGGATAGCACAGATCTCGAAGGAAAGCTGGTCAGAGTCCACGGGGTGGAACGAACCATCAAGGAGCGTTACCTTCAGCTTATCCAGCGCATAGCCAGCGAGGACACCGTTGGTCATAGCCTTCTGGAAGCCCTTCTGTACCGAGGGGATAAATTCCTTAGGCACGTTACCGCCCTTAACTTCGTCTACGAACTGCAGGTCACCTTCGAAGCCTTCGTCAGCGGGCTCTACTCGGACGATGATGTCAGCGAACTTACCGCGACCACCCGTCTGCTTCTTGTAGACTTCACGGAGCTCAACGGGCTTCGTGATAGCTTCCTTATAAGATACCTGGGGCTTACCCTGGTTAGCTTCGACCTTGAATTCGCGCTTCAGACGGTCGATAATGATCTCCAGGTGGAGCTCACCCATACCGCTGATGACGGTCTGACCGGTTTCTTCATTGGTCTGCACACGGAAGGTGGGGTCTTCTTCGGCGAGCTTAGCCAGACCGACACCCATCTTATCCATATCCTTCTGCGTCTTAGGCTCGACAGCGATACCGATAACGGGCTCGGGGAAGTCGATTGACTCGAGGACGATAGGAGCATCTTCGGAGCAGAGCGTGTCACCCGTGCGGATATCCTTGAAGCCAACACCAGCACCGATGTCACCGCAGCCGATGACCTCCATGGGGTTCTGCTTGTTGGAGTGCATCTGGAAGAGACGTGAGATACGCTCCTTCTTGCCCGAACGCGAGTTGTAGACGTAAGAGCCAGCCTGCAGCTCACCAGCGTAGACGCGGAAGAAGCAGAGACGACCTACGTAGGGGTCCGTAGCGATCTTAAACGCCAGAGCCGTCAGAGGCGAGCTGGGGTCTACCTTACGGACGATTTCCTTTTCAGGATCATCGGGGTCGGTACCGATGACTTCGGGGGTATCCATAGGGCTGGGCAGGTAAGCTGCGACAGCATCGAGGAGGGTCTGGACACCCTTGTTCTTGAATGAAGAACCGCAGAGCATGGGGTTGATCTTCATCGCGAGCGTACCCTTACGCAGGGCGGCGCGGATCTCGTCTTCGGTGATCGTAGAGGGATCGTCGAAGTACTTCTCCATAAGGACGTCGTCGCAGTCAGCGAGGACTTCGAGCATCTTGTCGCGCCATTCTTCGGCTTCAGCCTGCAGCTCGGCAGGGATATCGATCGTGTCGTAGTGAGCACCCATCGTCTCGTCATCCCATACAAGAGCCTTCATCGTGACGAGGTCAACGACACCGCGGAAAGTTTCTTCCTGACCGACGGGGATCTGAATGGGGCAAGGGGTAGCACCGAGGATGGTCTTGATCTGACGTACTACTTCGAAGAAGTTAGCACCGGAGCGGTCCATCTTGTTGACGTAGCACACGCGGGGTACGCGGTACTTGTCAGCCTGACGCCATACGGTCTCACTCTGGGGCTGTACACCACCGACTGCGCAGAAGGTAGCTACTGCACCATCGAGGATACGGAGCGAGCGCTCTACTTCGACGGTGAAGTCAACGTGTCCTGGGGTGTCGATGAGGTTGATCTTGTACTTGGTGTTGTCGTAGTTCCAGAAGGTAGTCGTAGCAGCGGAGGTAATCGTGATACCACGCTCCTGCTCCTGCTCCATCCAGTCCATCGTAGCACCACCATCGTGTACTTCACCGATCTTGTGGGTCAGACCCGTATAAAAGAGGATACGCTCAGACGTAGTCGTCTTACCGGCATCGATGTGAGCCATGATGCCGATATTTCTCGTGAGCTCTAAGTGTTTGTTGTCAGCCATTGTCTTTTGCTATTCTTAGAATCGGAAGTGAGCAAATGCGCGGTTGGCTTCTGCCATACGGTGCATATCTTCCTTGCGCTTGAAGGCAGCACCTTGGCTATTGAATGCATCCACGATCTCTGCAGCAAGCTTATCTGCCATGGTCTTACCACCACGCTTGCGAGCAAAGAGGATGAGATTCTTCATGGAGATAGATTCCTTACGCTCGGCGCGGATTTCGGTAGGCACCTGGAAGGTAGCACCACCGATACGGCGGCTCTTGACTTCTACCTGAGGAGTGATGTTGTCGAGGGCAGCCTTCCAGATCTCCAGGGCAGACTTGTCTTCCTGCTGGATCTTCTTGCCTACAATCTCGAGCGCGGTGTAGAAGATATCGAAGGCGATGCTCTTCTTACCGTCGTACATCAGGTGATTAACGAACTTCGTCACCTTAACGTCACCAAATACGGGATCAGGGAGTACCTGTCTCTTTTTGGGTTTAGCTTTTCTCATTGCTTAATGTAAATTGCGTTTCTGTCGATTGGTTGTGCTGTGATCTTACTTCAACGCTCCCGCTGGAGCATTTACTCAACCTTGATAGCCTATCCAACGAACTCAAGAAACTTGGTTCTATTGACTCTTAGCTTGGCGGCCCTATACATTATATATATGTGGCGGGCTCGCCAGGTGAGAGCTGCACGAGCTCTCGGGGGGTTAGGATTTTTCGCCGGAGGGAGAATTACTTCTTACCCTTTGCTGGAGCAGCTGCCTGACCGGGCTTAGGACGCTTAGCACCATACTTGGAGCGACGCTGCAGACGGCCATTGACACCAGCTGTATCGAGCGAACCACGTACGATGTGATAACGTACCCCTGGGAGGTCCTTTACACGACCACCACGTACCAGCACGATGCTGTGCTCCTGCAGGTTGTGACCTTCACCTGGGATGTAGGCATTGACTTCCTTACCATTCGTCAGGCGGACACGAGCGACCTTACGCATCGCAGAGTTTGGCTTCTTAGGGGTCGTCGTGTACACACGCACACAGACGCCTCGGCGTTGGGGGCAGGAGTCCAGAGCAGGGCTCTTACCCTTCTCGACGAGTGACTCACGTCCCTTTCTAACCAATTGTTGAATAGTTGGCATTTCGTTTCTACTTATGTTTGAATAACTTATCTACTCTTTAGTAGTCGCAGTACACACCACAGGCATATACCACGGGTGCACAAAGGTACACATAATCTGCGAATATACAATACTATACAATTGATTTTGTGGAGGAAGCCCGTAGAGATACGCAGCTATAGCTTGAGCAGAAAAGGCCGAGGGACTTCAGGCAAATTCACCCAAAGTCCCTCGGTAGGGGAAGCGAAGACCAGCGGAGGTCTTCAGCCTATGATTAAGCTTGTGCTTAGCGGAGCGTACCGTCGTGAGCAGCCTTCACCATCGCCTTGCTGGGGAGGATGTAGACTTCGACACGGCGGTTTTCGCGACGGCCAGCAGCGGTAGAGTTGTCAGCGACAGGCTCGTAGCTACCCTTACCCTCGACCTTCATACGCGAAGAAGAGACACCCTGACCAGCGAGGAAAGAGCGGACGCTTGCAGCACGGTTGTAAGAGAGGGGGTTGTTCACGCGGTCCGTACCCGTGTTGTCGGTGTGACCGATGATCATCAGGTCCGTATCGCTGTGCTCAGAGAGGTTAGCAGCGAACTTACGCAGGGTAGCCTGTGACGTAGAGCTCAGCGTAGCCGAACCCGTAGCGAAGAGGATACCGCTATCGAAGGTGACGCGGATAGCCTGACCATCGTTGACGGACTCGATCTTAGCATCCTTGACGTCGCGCTCCAGTTCCTTCTTCTGCTTGTCCATCTTCTTACCGATGAGCGTACCAGCCGTACCACCTACGACACCACCGATGACAGCACCGACAGCAGTATTACCAAGTACGCGACCGATACCAGCACCGATAGCACCACCACCAGCGGCACCGATACCAGCACCCTTGACAGCGTTGCTTGCACCACAGCTTGAGAGGACGAGTGCGCCAGCCAGGAAGGCTGCCGCGAGAGATTGCTTCTTCATAATTATATACTACTTATTAATTTAATTCTGTTTCGCTGACCGACACCTTTGCTCTTAGTCCTGAGCGGCGCGGGCATTGAAATACTTCATAAACTGAATTCGTTCGAAAAGACTTGGGTCAGCTACGGCTCCGTAGCTCAGACGACCACGCAGCTCCGAGAGACTCTGATAGCCGTGCTCGATCATCCAGTGGCGAAGACCCTTCAGCGCCTCTGCGATAGCAGTGGCACCCTGCTTATAGACCGCCGTACACATCTGTGCCGTATCGGCACCTGCCAGCAGCACCTTCGTCAGCTCCTCCCAAGTATAGATCCCTGTCGAAGCAGAGATACCCACATTGGGGACGCAGCCACGGATCACGCCCGTAAAGCGGAGCGTCTCGGTGAAGTCACCCTCGTGAGAGAAGACCTCACCGCCGATGAGCTGCTCACGATTCAGATCGATGTCGATCTGGTAGGAGCGATTGAAGAGCGTCACAGCGGCAGCACCTGCAGCACGGAGCTTGTCGACGAGCATCGGCAGGTTCGTGTGGTAGCGCGAGAGCTTCACGATGATCGGAAGCCCCTTACCCGCGAGTGCCGTGACGATGGAGACGTAGTAAGCCTCGATCTCAGCTGGATCTGCGAAGAGCTCCGTCTCGAGGCGCATCACATTGACCTCCAGGGCATCGGCCCCAGCATCACGCAGACGCTCTGCGAACTCGACCCAGCTACCCGCCTCGGTGCAGTTGATACTGGCGATGACCGGCACAGTGAGCTTAGCCTTCGCCTCGCGCACGATACGTATATAGTCCTCGATAGCTTCGCTCCGCACATAGGAGGAGATATAGTCGTTAGCCTCGGGGTAGTCGTTCTTAGCGACGAGGTGCCCTGTCTGCATCAAGATCTGCTCTTCGAAGAGCGACTTGAGGATGACAGCACCCACGCCAGCCTCTACCAAGGCGCACGTACGATCCACGTTGCGGGTAAGCCCAGAGCTCCCAAGGATAAGGGGGCTCTGCAGTGTGAGCCCAGCAAACGAAGTGCTTAAATCGACCATCATAGCAAGTCCGAATTGTGAACAAATATGAACATAGCGTCCAAGCAAAGGTAAGATTATTTCACAAATAAGCGTATACCTTCGTCATATCGGCAGTACTTTCTCCAAAAATCGCGCGCCACAAGCTCCACTAAAACGCACCACTCCCCCAGCTTCGTACCTATCAGAGAAAGTATATCTCCCACGAGACACCGATATACACCACTATAATAAGGAACAGCATCCTCCCGAGCTATATGCCCCCTCGCACTACGGGGAGGAGCCCCATTCCACCACGACCTATTCACTAAGACAATACGAGAATAAGCCCAGAGCTGCACGAGAAAAACTCTGATCACATAGAGCAAAACCTTCGTCCACGTACGTAGTCTTTAGCTCCAGGCACGTAGATCTTAGAATCCTCGTACGTGGATTTTAAGACCACGCACGTAGATTTATTAAAATCCATACTCCTTCACCTGTTATTTCCTTAGACAAACGCAAGTTTTCTCGTACGCAGCAAAAAAACTTCTTCTATAGGATGGCACCTGGGAGCACCATAAGATTAAACCTTCTTCAAGCCAAAGACACTAATTTATATAGAGCGATCATTCAAGAGTTTACAGCGCTGTTACACATCCCCTCCTCCTGAGATAAAAATCCCCACTCTATGGGCCAACGGGAGGATCACAATGATAATTACAGGAAGTACATTCGCAAAATCCGCGGAATAAAGTCACTAAAAAAGCGAACATATTACTGAGAGCTATGTTATTAATTCGGGGGAAAATAGTAACTTCGCACATTAACTCGCTTCATTTTTTAAATTATATAAATTACTATGGCAACAAAAGAAAAAAATCCGCACCTCACCCGCATCGGGATATTCTATGATGGCAACTATTTCTGGCACGTCAGTACCTTCTACTATCAGTTCCACGAACGAAAAAGCCGTCTGAGCGTCGGGGGGCTACACCGCTTCCTGAAGTATCAGATCGCCCAACTCGAGGGGACTTCTCCCGAGCTGTGCAAGATCGTAGACGCGCATTACTTCCGAGGACGTCTGTCAGCAGCCGAGGCCGCGAAGGCTTCGGGCGATGTGCTCTTCTATGAGCGCCTCTTTGACGATGTCCTGAATTCGGAGGGTGTGATGATGCACCATCTGCCCCTCTCCCGCACGGGCAAGGGCAATAAGAAGAAGGAGAAGGGCGTCGATGTGCTCTTTGCTCTGGAGGCTTACGAACGTGCATTGCAGAATCAGTTTGACGTCGTCGTACTCATCGCTGCCGATGGAGACTATATCCCCTTGGTACGCAAGCTCCACGCCCTCGGTACCCGTGTGATGGTCCTCGGCTGGGATCTCGAGCACGAAGGTGACGGGCGCCGAGACAACACGACGACCTACACGTCATACGAGCTCCTCGAGGAAGCGACTTACCCCGTGATGATGAATGAGCTGATCGATAGCCGTGCCTTCCGTAGCGACCCCATCGTCAATGGTCTCTTTGTGAACAAGGGCCAGAGCGAGGAGCGCAATCGTGAGGTCAAGGGTCGCCCCTACCAAGCCCCACAGGCTCGCACACGCCCCATTGACCCCGCCACGGTAAAGAGCGCCGAGGAGCCTACAGCCCTCGCGAAGGCAGAGGCTGATACCCCTGCTGCCGAGGCCACCGAGACCGTACAGCTCGCCACAGGCCCCGAGCCCGAGATCACGCTGAGCGTACACGACTCGCTGGAGACGCCCGAGGTGAAGGTCATCGGTCATATCGACCTGCCCGAGCACAAGCCCGCCCTCGTCCTCGGCGAAGAGCTTCACGACGGCCTCGTCCGCGGGCAGATCAACGCCCTCAAGGCAGGCTTTGGCTTCATCGACGTCGGTGCGAAGGAGAACGCCTTCTTCCACTACAAGAGCCTCAACGGCATCAACTTCAATGACCTCCTCGTCGGGGATATCGTCGAGGCACGCCTCGGCCGCAGCGAGAAGGACCAGCTCGTCGCCTCGGATGTAGCCCTCATCGAAGAATAGTCGCAGCGCGCAGCTTCGGCCTTCCTAAAATATTTAAGCATCGCTCCACGGTAGGATCCCCTGCCGTGGAGCGATGCTTTTTACCTTTACCCTACGATACGCACACCCCCTACCCTGCTCACAGCGTGCATATTAAGCATACAGCATACGCGCGCACGGACGTAGTCTCGTTTGCACTTTTGTCCGTGATTACATACATTTGTTTCAGTGAATAGAATGGCTCGGAAGCCACACTCCCTGCGCCTTATGCAGATGCACGCGACAGGAGAAGCCACCGAGGAATTTGGGTCGATAACTACGACCCCTCACCCATCAAGACTTCACCACATGAACGGAACTATTAATGGGACGGAGCAGCGCCCGGGGGTCGTCACAGCTATATCCCCCGACATCGTGACCGTCCAGATCCAGCAGCAGAGCGCCTGCAGCGGCTGCCACGCACGCGACCTGTGTGTGAGCTCGGAGTGCCGTGAGCATCTGCTCCAGCTGAAGACCTACGGACAGCACTTCTCTATCGGAGAGCAGGTCCTCGTCGTGGCCCGCCGGAGCGTAGGACGCCTGGCAGTCCTCCTCGCCTTCGTCCTGCCCCTCCTCCTCCTCGTCCTTACGCTGAGTATCGCACAGACGTTCCTCGCCCTTAGCGAGGCTGCGGCTGTGCTTGTCGCTATCGGCCTACTCAGCCTCTACTATCTCGTGCTCTATACCCAGCGCCATCGCCTCGAGGGGCGCCTCGTCCTTATGGTAGAGCCCGTCACCCCGCACCACGAATAGCACCCTACCCCTATGTATATCACTATCATCGTCCTGACCCTCATCGGTGTGATCGGCGCCGGCTTGCTGTACGTCGTATCACGCAAGTTCGAGGTCAAGGAAGACCCCCGCATCGCGGAGGTCGCTGAAGTCCTCCCTCAGGCCAACTGCGGGGGCTGTGGCTTCCCTGGATGCGCCGCCTTCGCCGGCGCCTGCTGTAAGAGTGAGACCCTCGAAGGGCTCTTCTGCCCCGTCGGCGGTACGCCCGTCATGGAGAAGGTCGGAGGCATCCTCGGTGTCGCCGCCCAGAAGCAGGATCCGCTGGTCGCTGTTGTGCGCTGTAATGGTACCTGCGACGCGCGCCCACGTACGAACATCTATGACGGTGCCAGCAGCTGTACCATCGCTGCCGCGCTCTACAAGGGCGACACCGACTGTAGCTGGGGCTGTCTGGGCCTGGCCGACTGCGTCCACTCGTGTAACTTCGACGCCATGTATATGGACCCCGAGACGCGCCTGCCGGTCATCCTCGAGGACAAGTGCGTAGCCTGCGGCGCCTGCGTCAAGGCCTGCCCGAAGTACATCATCGAGCTGCGTAAGAAGGGTCCCAAGAGCCGCCGTATCTTCGTCAGCTGCGTCAACAAGGACAAGGGTGGGGTCGCCAAGAAGGCCTGCGGCAATGCCTGTATCGGCTGCTCGCTCTGCTTCAAGGAGTGTAAGTTCGAGGCCATCACCATAGCCGACAACCTCTCCTACATCGACCACACCAAGTGCCGTCTCTGCCGTAAGTGCGTCTCCGTCTGCCCGACGAACGCTATCCATGAGATCGGCTTCCCCCCTCCCAAGCCTAAGGAAGAGGCTCCAAAGAAGGAGGCCGAAGCCCCCACACCTACTCCGGCACCTGCAGCACCTACGCCTACAGAGACCCCCACTCCCGCCCAATCGTAGACCTCAGCCATACACGTTTATGCTTCGCACATTCAGACTCGGGGGGATTCACCCACCCGAAAACAAGCTCTCAGCTAAGCGCCCCATCGAGGAGCTCCCACTGCCTCGTGAGGTCATCATACCCATCGGCCAGCACATCGGCGCACCTGCCACCCCGACCGTTCAGAAGGGCGACCTCGTCAAGGTAGGCACTGTCATCGCCAAGACGTCTGGCTTCGTATCGGCCAACATCCACTCCTCCGTCACTGGCAAGGTCACGAAGATCGATAGCTTCTTCGATGCGGGCGGCTACAAGCGCCCCGCCATCGTCATCGCCGTCACACAGGGCGAAGAGGAGCAGTGGGAAGAGGGTATCGACCGCTCCACGACCCTCGTCAAGGAGTGCACCCTCGAGCCCAAGGAGATCATCGACCGCATCAGCGCCGCAGGTATCGTAGGCCTCGGCGGTGCGACCTTCCCCACGCACGTCAAGCTCTCCCCTCCCCCAGGGGCGAAGGCTGAGGTCCTCATCATCAATGCCGTCGAGTGTGAGCCTTACCTCACCAGCGACCACGCCCTGATGATGAGCAAGTCCGACGAGATCCTCGTCGGTGTCGAGATCCTCAAGCGCGCCCTCGGCGTGAGCCGTGCCGTGATCGGCGTGGAGAACAATAAGAAGGACGCCATCCTCCGCCTCTCGCAGATCGCCATGGACTACCCTGGCACCGAGGTCATGCCCCTCAAGGTGCAGTACCCTCAGGGCGGTGAGAAGCAGCTCATCGACGCTGTCCTGCGCAAGCAGGTCAAGAGCGGCGCCCTGCCTATCTCCGCTGGCGCTGTCGTACAGAATGTAGGTACCGTCTTCGCTGTCTACGAAGCCGTACAGAAGAATAAGCCCCTCGTCGAGCGTATCACGACCGTCACAGGTAAGCACCTCGAGACCCCCTCGAACTACCGCGCTCGTATCGGTACGCCTATCGGCCACCTCATCACCGCCTCAGGCGGTCTGCCCGAGGACACGGGTAAGATCATCGGTGGTGGCCCGATGATGGGTAAGGCACTTCTCTCCACGGACATCCCCGTGACCAAGGGCACCTCGGGCATCCTCATCCTCCCACGTGAGGAGTCCACCCGCCGCCCTATGCGCAACTGTATCCGCTGCGCTAAGTGCGTCACCGTCTGCCCCATGGGGCTGAACCCCGCCTTCCTCATGCGCGACGTCCAGTATGCCGACTGGGATGCTACCGAGAAGGGCTACATCGTCGACTGTATCGAGTGCGGATCCTGCAGCTATACCTGCCCTGCCAACCGCCCCCTGCTCGACTACATCCGCACCGGTAAGCAGAAGGTATCCGCCATCATCCGTGCACGCAAAAGCTAACCCTGCCCTATGGATCGCCTCATTATATCCCCTTCCCCCCACATCCACAGCGGTGACAGCGTCGAGCGCAACATGTACGCTGTGCTCATCGCACTCGCTCCAGCGTGCCTCGTCTCGCTGGTGACCTTCGGCCTCGGCGCCTTCATCGTGCTCGCCGTGAGCGTGCTGGCCTGCGTCCTCACCGAATGGGTCATCACGAAGTACCTCTACAAGCAGCCCTCCACCATCGGTGACGGCTCGGCCATCCTCACAGGGCTTCTCCTCGGGATGAACCTCCCCTCGAGCCTCCCCTGGTGGATCATCGTCATCGGTGCCATCGTCGCTATCGGCGTAGGTAAGATGAGCTTCGGCGGACTCGGTGGGAACATATTCAACCCCGCGCTCGTAGGCCGTGTCTTCCTCCTCATCGCCTATCCCGCACAGATGACGCTGTGGCCAAAGGCTGGGCAGTACTTCAGCTATACCGATGCCGTCACGAGCGCCACGCCTCTGGGCATCGCCAAGGGCATACAGGCTGGCACACCTGGCATGAGCTGGGATCAGATACCTGCGACCTCTGACCTGCTCTTCGGCATCCACGGAGGTAGCCTCGGCGAAGTCAGTGCGCTGGCGCTGCTCCTCGGTCTCGGCTTCCTGCTCTACCGCCGCGTCATCACCTGGCATATCCCCGTGTCGATCCTCGCTACAGCGTTCGTCTTCGGCGGTATCATGCACCTCGTCAACCCCGCTCTCTACCCCGCACCGCTCTTCCAGCTCCTCACGGGGGGGATGATGCTCGGGGCGATCTTCATGGCTACGGACTACGTGACCAGCCCCATGAGCGCCCGCGGTCAGCTCCTCTACGGTGCACTCATCGGGCTCCTGACGATCCTCATCCGACTCTTCGGTAGCTATCCCGAGGGGATGTCTTTCGCCATCCTCATCATGAATAGCTTCACTCCTCTGATCAATATGTATATCCGTCCGAAGCACTTCGGCGGGCGCTAATGCTATGAAGAAGCTCAGTTCGACACTCCCCAACATGCTCCTCTCGCTCGGGGGCATCTGCGTCCTAGTCTCTGGGATCCTCGCCGTAGTCAACAAGGTCACGACCGCGCCTATCGCCGAGGCAGAGATGCGGGCGAAGGTCGAGGCAATACGTGCCGTAGCACCAGCCTTCGACAACAATCCCTTCGCTGAGAAGCTCATGGTCCTGCCCGAAGGTGAGACCGACAGCCTCACCGTCTACCCCGCTAAGAAGGGTAGCGCACTCGTCGGCTTCGCTATCGAGAGCTACACGCAGAAGGGCTTCAGCGGCCTCATCCGCGTGATGGTCGGCTTCGATGCCGAAGGGCACCTCGTAGACTTCTCCGTCCTCCAGCACTCCGAGAGCCCAGGCCTCGGCTCGCGTATCCCCGAGTGGTACCACGAGAAGAGCGAGACGGGCGGCATACGTGACATGCGTGGCCTCGATATGAAGGCCTCGGCTCCGCTCACCGTCTCGAAGGACGGCGGGAAGGTAGACGCCATCACCGCAGCCACCATCAGTAGCCGCGCCTTCCTCGACGCTGTGAACCGTGCTTGGCGCACCTTCTCCTCCCTCGAAGGCACCGCCACAGCACCCGCTACGAACTCTCAAGAATAGTCCCTCCTATGAAACCACTCGATATCATTCGCAACGGGATCGCGACGGAGAACCCGACCTTCGTACTCCTCCTGGGGATGTGCCCCACGCTGGCGACCACGACCTCTGCGCTCAACGGGCTGGCGATGGGGCTGGCCACGATGTTCGTGCTCATCTGCTCCAATACCGCTATCTCGCTCATCAAGCACCTTGTCCCCGACGCCGTGCGCATCCCGAGCTTTATCGTCGTCATCGCTGGCTTCGTGACCATCGTGCAGATGCTCATGCAGGCTTTCGTCCCCTCGCTCTACGCTTCCCTCGGCCTCTTCATCCCGCTGATCGTGGTGAACTGTATCGTCCTCGGGCGTGCCGAAGCCGTAGCTGCTAAGCAGGGGGTACTCCACAGCGCACTCGACGGCGTGGGTATTGGCCTCGGCTTCACCCTCTCGCTGACGCTGCTGGGCTTCGTCCGTGAGTTCCTCGGTAGCGGCTCTATCTTCACCCTCCAAGTCCTGCCCAAGCAGTACGGCGCCCTGCTCTTCGTCCTCGCTCCTGGGGCGTTCCTCGTCTTGGGTTATCTCATTGCTCTGAAGAATAAGCTGAGCGCAAAGAAGTAAATCTTATGACTCACTATCTCCTCCTCTTCGTTGCGGCGGTATTCGTCAACAATGTCGTCCTCTCGCAGTTCCTCGGTATCTGTCCCTTCCTCGGCGTCTCAAAGAAGGTAGACACGGCTATCGGCATGGGCGCTGCCGTGACCTTCGTCCTGGCGCTCTCGACGATGTGCACCTTCCTCCTGCAGAAGTTCGTCCTTGAGCCCTTCGACATGGTCTATATGCAGACCATCTCCTTCATCCTCGTCATCGCCGCCCTCGTGCAGATGGTCGAGATCATCCTGAAGAAGGTGTCCCCTGCACTCTACCAAGCCCTCGGCGTCTTCCTCCCGCTCATCACGACGAACTGCTGCGTCCTCGGGGTCGCCATCCTCGTCATCCAGAAGGAATACACGCTGCTGGAGAGCGTCGTCTACGCAATCTCCATCGCCATCGGCTTCACGCTCGCCCTCGTGGTCTTCGCTGGCATCCGCGAGCAACTCTCACGCACCGAGCTGCCCGCCTCGATGAAGGGCATTCCCATCGCCCTCATCTCCGCCGGCATCCTCGCTATGGCCTTCATGGGCTTCAGCGGCATGGTGAAGATGTAAGACAAGCATAGTTGCTACACACAACATACGACAGCGCCCCGCTCTATTATAGTATAGAGCGGGGCGCTGTCGTACTTATAGAGAAGTAAAGTACATTGTCTTCTCTACCGCTTAGCTTGTATAAAACCTGCCTCCGTGAAGGCTTCATGAAGATAAGTGATAGATAATGGGGTATCATGTCGAATATCCATACATGAAACTTTTCCGCCCCTGTGAGATACAACCACCTCTAAAACCTCCCTCGTCTCTGTGTCTTCTATTGAACTAACCCAAGCTTTCACCGAGAATCCAACCTCCTCCATAGAAGCTAGACTGCTTTCAAACTCAACATCAAGCGACCTATAATCCGATGACCTTTTTCCAGATAGAAGGATCGAGGCTCCTTCCCTCGGATGGGCTTTGATCCAAGAAGCAAATTGCTGAGCAGCCTCCTTCTTAAACATGAAGCAAGAGCCCCGTTGGAGCAATTCATTCACAATAGCTCGGAACCGCGAATTCTCGCAACGGACATACTCGGTAAAGCATCCCTCAAAAGATCTCAGCATAAGATCTGCGGCCTCCTCCTCTGTGTATATATAAGTTCTTAGAATTGCCCCCCTTGAGGGATTCCCCATTGGGGCAAGAAGCTCGCCGACAAGCAGTGGATAATTTTCTACAGCAGCATTAAACACGGCATTTATCATCTTCTTATACTGAATCAGCCAAACCTCCTCGTCATCAGTTTCATCAAAGGAGAATCGACTACTTTTCCTCAGATAAGCTCCCAGTTCATCTTTTAGTTCACTATCATTATATCGGTCAGCAACATACATAACAACCCGAAGCGCTATAGCCCAATGCTCACTTGGCTGAGAGAAAGACTTAAGATGGTCTAAAATCAAGCGAACTAAAGCTCCTGCATCTTTCTCATTATATCGTCTATCAAGGGTTTGATATATACCATCTATATCCGTACACTTTACTATTGCCAATACATCTTGATGCCAAGAATCTCTATCATCATCTACTAAATCTGGGAAATAAGAGGTAAATCCCCTTCTATATCGGATTGCAGAATAAGGGACATTGGACTTCCTCCAATAACCATCCCTAAAACCAAATGGAAGCTGGAGGTTCTTAAACATCAGGCTATTCGGGAACATCATCCATAAGATATGCGTAGCGCCACTCCACTGAGCCGACTGCACAACTGAATTCAATTGCTCCTCTAGGCTGCGGTAAAACTCTTTTTCCATGGAGTCGTATGGCTCTGTTCCCATTTCAAGCAAGAGAAGTAGGGAGTCACTATCCCAGCGTCCTGTAGATCCAAACGAGAAGAAGGGATCTTCACCTCCAAAATGAATTCGATACTTCACCGCATCATACACCCCTTTGTCTTTATATTTCAGAAGTGTGAGTAAAAAGAAATCAACTGGATCTACGTAGTCTTGTACTTTCCCAAAGTCATTGACAAAGATCTTAAAATACTGCTTAACAGATCGATATGTCCCTAAGTGAGGAAGAATATCAGAGGCTATACTATCCCAGCTCTCCAAGACGGTATCCTGTGTAACCAACACACCATCCCGAACCTGCTCTCTAAGATATCCAACCATTATGTGATACAGTTTCTCTTCGATATACTCAGACAACTGAACTTCTACAGCAAGATACTTATCCAAATAGCCCTGCCCCGGGTTACTCCCAAGATATGACTGCAGCACATCATTAGCATACCTCTTATCACACGCAACAAGGAAGACTGTATTCTTGAAGGAGGCCGTAATATCAATCAACTTAATTGTTTCCAAGAGCTCCTTACCCTCAAGACGATCTAAATCATCCAGGACAATATATAGCCTCTTACCGATCTTCTCAATGGCATTGCTGACCGCCGCCTTACTCCCCTTGGAGAGGAATAGACGCGAGGCATCTGCGATTAGTCGCACCGTAGAATAATGATTGAGGATCCCTATTTGCTCTGCATATCGGGACACTATTAGGCCTGCTCCCCAATAATGTTGCGAGAGCTCTTGGGCCAGCTTCGCAAAGAAATCCTCCTGAATATGCTCTACCGACTTGGCTGAGCGAGGATTGAAAGTAACCACGATCCCATCTGCAGATAACTCGTTTGACAAGAGGTTAAGAAATGAAGTCTTCCCATAGCCCCAAGGAGCAATGATACCATAGCAAGTAGATCGCTCCTTTAAGTCTAGTCCCCTTAACTCCTTCGCCAGCTCACTAACCTTCGGATTAAAGTCCAACTCATCATCCTCAGCATGCTCAATGGGACCGCTGATATTTGATGAAGTCACTTGTTTTTCTTGACGTCCTACCTCCGCTTGTCGCTTGCACAAACGATTGGGCCATACATCCCGAAACCAAAGCACACGAAGCATCCTCATACACCATCTGTTTGAGCTTAGATAGCGTAAAACGCCACGTCCTCCCATTACATATAGCCATGGCAAGAATAGGAGGTCCGTCCAAGCAGCACGGAATACCATCCAATCTCCTAATGGTATTCTCCAGAAGTAAAACTCGGGGCTTAGCCTATAATAACAGCAGTGACTCACCCTATAATAGAGGTAAGCTGCTGCCAAAAGGAGTAGCCCCCAACGGAGCTGTACGGGTATATAGGTATTCTTGTATCGCCCAAACAATAGGCAGAAGCAACAGACCACTAACAAACAGACAAAAGCTCCAAACCCATACGGAGACAGCTCTGCGATACAATGCTCCTGCACAAAGGACAAGAGCTTCCGTATATATGGATCTACCATAAAGAAGGCTGCAACGGCAAGACCTATTTGGAAAAATCCACGCCAAGAGAAGAAAGAAGTAGTAGTCGTTTTACTCATACGCTGAGATAAGTGAATTGGTATTGAGGTTGTAGCATCAAGCGGGGATGCTGTATTGCAAAGGTAAAGAATTCGCGCTGGGTCTTGGAGGACGCACGCATACAGGGTATTAGGTCAGGGAAACAAACGCACTACGCCCCGCCTTCGATAGGACGAAAGCGGGGCGTAGCTATATGTACTCGGAGTGTCGCGGGGACGGCTTACATCATGCCGCCCATGCCACCCATACCGGGGTTCATAGCGGGCATAGCGGGAGCATCCTCCTTCTTGTCGGCGATGACGCACTCGGTCGTGAGGAACATGCCTGCGATCGAAGCAGCGTTCTCCAACGCTACACGCGTGACCTTTGCAGGGTCGATGACGCCCGAAGCGTAGAGGTTCTCGAACTGATCCAGGCGAGCGTTGTAGCCGAAGTCACCTTCGCCATCCTTGACGCGCTGTACGATGACAGCACCTTCCTTACCAGCGTTGGCGACGATCTGACGCAGGGGCTCTTCGACAGCACGGCGGATGATATCGATACCCGTCGTCTCGTCTTCGTTCTCCCCGACAAGGCCGTCAAGGGCACGGACAGCACGCAGAAGCGCCGTACCACCACCAGGGACGGTACCTTCTTCGACGGCGGCACGCGTAGCGCTGAGGGCATCGTCGACACGGTCCTTCTTCTCCTTCATCTCGACTTCGCTGGGCGCACCGACGTAGAGGACGGCGACACCACCGGAGAGCTTAGCCAGACGTTCCTGGAGCTTTTCGCGGTCGTAGTCGGAGGTCGTGTTAGCGATCTGCGCCTTGATCTGAGCGGCACGCTCGCGGATGGCTTCCTTGTCACCAGCGCCATTGACGATGGTGGTGTTGTCCTTCGTCACGCTGATCTTCTCAGCCTTACCGAGCATATCGAGGCTGACAGCATCGATGCTGAGGCCCGTCTCTTCGCTGATGACGACACCATCGGTGAGGATAGCGATGTCCTGCAGCATAGCCTTGCGGCGGTCACCGAAGCCAGGAGCCTTGACGGCGCAGACCTTCAGGCCACCACGCAGGCGGTTGACGACGAGGGTAGCGAGGGCTTCGCTGTCGATATCCTCGGCGATGATGAGGAGAGGACGACCCGTCTGTACGGTCTGCTCGAGGATAGGCAGGATCTCCTTCAGCGTAGAGATCTTCTTGTCGTAGATGAGGATATAGGGGTTCTCCAGCTGTGCCTCCATCTTCTCAGAGTTGGTGACGAAGTAAGGAGAGATATAGCCGCGGTCGAACTGCATCCCTTCGACGACCTCGACAGTCGTCTCGATACCCTTAGCTTCTTCGACGGTGATGACACCTTCCTTGTTGACCTTGCGCATGGCCTCGGCGATGAGCTGACCGATCTGCTCGTCTCCGTTAGCGGAGATCTTAGCTACGTGCTCGATCTTCTCGAAGTTGTCACCGATCTCCTGCGCCATAGAGCGGATCTCAGCGACGATCTTAGCGACAGCCTTGTCGATACCGCGCTTGAGGTCCATGGGGTTGGCACCTGCGGTGACATTCTTCAGCCCGACACCGATGATGCTCTGGGCAAGGATCGTAGCCGTGGTCGTACCGTCACCAGCATCGTCGTTGGTCTTCGAAGCGACCTCCTTGACGAGCTGAGCACCCATGTTCTCAAATGGATCTTCGAGCTCGATCTCCTTAGCTACGGAGACACCGTCCTTGGTGATGTGGGGTGCGCCGTAGGTCTTACCGAGGATGACGTTGCGACCCTTAGGGCCGAGGGTTACCTTGACAGCGTTAGCCAGAGCGTCGACGCCGCGCTTGAGGCTCTCACGTGCCTCTATATCGAACTTGATTTCTTTTGCCATGATAGATATATCGTATTATTTTCTACTTGGGGATGAAGGGTTATTGGTGCGATTTCCTCCGCTTGGATTACCGGTGCGGGAAGGCCAGCCAGATCCAGGATTAGTAGCACCAGGCTTGGGTTGCGTAGCCATAATCTTACTTAGCGAGAGGATTAGATCGTAGCGAGGACGTCGGACTGACGCATGATGAGGTACTTCTCACCTTCGTGCTCGATCTCAGTGCCAGCGTACTTGCCATAGAGGACGACATCGCCAGCCTTGAGGACCATCTCTTCGTCCTTCGTGCCACCACCTACGGCGATGACTTCGCCACGCAGGGGCTTTTCCTTAGCTGAATCGGGGATGATGATACCGCTCACGGTCTTCTCTTCTTGGGCAGCGGGGCGAATGAGTACGCGGTCTGCCAGGGGCTTAATGCTCATGATCTAAGTAGTTATATGTGTTGTTTTATATTCTTCGTTTCGCTTGGGGCTGGGGTATAAGGCTCCCCGCCCACGTCCTCTACCGAGCAAGGAGCGTGCCAAAGCCCAGCGAAGCCCCATTCTACTCACCTCCTGCCAATATGACACACCGCCCCCACCTACTGCTGTCAGCGAGTACGACATTATATATATCGAGCGGGTGAAAAAAGGGGCATAAAGGAGTGAAGACCAAGGGAAGGATCTCCTACCCATACGAAGAAAAGCTGCGAACCCATAGTAGATAAGCTTCATCTACGTACGTGGCTCTAATATCTACGTGCGTGGTCTTTAGGAATTACGTACGTAGTCTTTAAGACCACGTGCGTAGACAGAGGAAGACCACTACGAGAAGCCGCTTTTTTCTCCACGCAAATACCAATTTTTCTCAGGCGGATACGCTTCCCTTGATATAAGCCTTCGCTCTGAATTCGTTATATTTGCAGGCAGTAGCACCTCGCACAAGATTATGCAGACCAACGAGCGATATACCCGTCGGCTGGCGACCCTCTTCCTCGGGCTCTTCCTGAGTCTCCTGGCGATGGTCAGCCTACACGACTTCAGCCACCGCGCTGACGCCGTGCAGGATGTCGTGTCTACAGAGGGCTACACCTCCCACGTGACGAAGACCGACTGCTCGATCTGTCACTTCATCCATACCCCGTTCTTAGCTCTCGCCATCGGCACGCTGCTCGCAGCAGTGGCTCTCGGCGTGTGCCTCCTCGGGGTGCGCCTGGTGCGCCTCGCCCACTCGATCCGCAGGGATGCGGTACAGCTACGGGCCCCTCCCACCTTCGCCTAAATCGCTTACCAGAGGCCACTTGTAGGGCAAGCTTTGCCCTGCCTCTACCCCCCGTCTATCACTTATAGCGCGCTCCCTGCCTGTATGGGAGTGCTACGCTTGGCCGTGTAGCTCGTGGCTACAGCTGGCTATATACGCGAAGAGGACCGCTATGCCATAGCCTCTTCCCGACCCTTCATCCATATCATCCTTTTCCTACCTATGTGCTATCTATCACTGGCAAGATGGCGCGGCGTCCTCCTATCTCTGGGGATGCTCCTCGCCCTTGCCCTGGGTGCATGCCCAGTGCATGCCCAGAGCCGTAGCCTCATCATCCAGGTCCTCGACGATCGAACTGGAGAGCCCCTCCCAGGCGCCGTCGGCCACATCGGCCGTCGCTCCATGCAGACCGACCTCAAGGGCCAGCTGACCCTCGCCCTCACGGAGAGCGAGGAGGACGGCCTGCACGTCCATCTCATCGGCTATCACGAAGGCTTCATCCCTCTGGACAAGCTCCGCAGCACCCCCAGCCCCTTCACCCTGCGTCTGCGCCCTGAGGACCGCGACCTCTCTTCGGTGAAGGTCGTCGGCAACCGCCGTCCTGTCTCCGCCAACGTCGTCTCCACGAAGGTCTCTACCGAGCGCATCGAGCGTAACCTCGGGCGTAACCTTGCCTCCCTCCTCACCGAGGTCAGCGGCGTCACGAGCCTGCAGACGGGCACGACGACAGCAAAGCCCGTCATCCACGGCATGTACGGCACGCGCGTACTCATCGTCAATAATGGCGTCCGTCAGTCGGGCCAGCAGTGGGGCGACGACCACGCCCCCGAGGTCAGCGTCGATGCCAACGACCAGGTCCACGTCGTCAAGGGCGCCGAAGCGGTAGCGCATGGCTCCGAAGCCCTCGCGGGCGTCATCATCCTCGGGCAGAGTCCTCTCCCCTATCGTGGACACGCCCTGCAGGGGACGCTGGCGACGAGCTTCGCCACCAACGGTCGTCGCTTCACCGAGGTAGCTAAGCTCGAAGGCGCTCTGCCCTTCCTACCTTCGCTCGCTTGGCGTGCGCAGCTCTCCTACACCAATGCGGGTGACCGCTCGACGGCAAAGTACCTCCTCACCAATACGGGTGTCAAGGAGCTGGACTACTCGCTCGCCCTCGGTTGGCGTGGTGAGCACCTCTCTCTCGAGAGCTACTTCAGCCAGTATCAGAATAAGACGGGGCTTCTTCCCTCGGGTCACCTCAAGAATGCCAACGAGATCGAGGCGCTCATCGAGCGTGGTCGTCCGCTGACCTTCCGCCCCTTCTCCCGCCATATTGACTATCCTCACCACGACGTCCTGCACCGCCTCTGGAGCGTCAAGGGGCGCTACGATGACGAGCATCTCGGCACCTTCACCCTGCAGACATCGCTGCAGACCGACCGCCGAGATGAGTACAACATCCGCCGCAATGACCGCTCCTCCTTCCCCACGCTGGCGCTCGACCTGAAGAGCTTCCAGGCAGATGCGGCTTGGCGCAAGCACTACCACCGCTGGGATACGGAGGTGGGCCTGCACTTCGTCGGCACGGAGAACTACAACCGCCCTGGTACGGGTGTCGTGCCCATCATCCCGAACTACACCGAGGTCACGGGTGCAGCACACCTCCTGCAGAAGTACCAAGCCGAGCGCTGGGGCGCTGAGGTCGGCCTGCGTCTCGACCAGATGACGCTCAAGGTAGCTGGCTACGACATCTATCAGCAGCTCTTCAAGGACACGAAGCACTTCACGAACCTCACCTACAGCATCGGTGGGCACTACCACCTCTCGCCCCTGTGGCACTTGACGACGAACCTCGGGGCAGCCTTCCGCGCACCCCACGTCCACGAGCTCTACAGCGAAGGCAATCAGCACGGCTCGGCGATCTACATCCGTGGGAACCGCAACCTCAAGAGTGAGCGCGGCTACAAGTGGATCACCTCCGTAGAGCACTCGGGTGAGCGCCTACATGTGCGTGCCGATGGCTATCTGCAGTGGATCGACGGCTATATCTTCGATGCGCCGACGCACACGATGCACACGACGCTCTCGGGCGAATATCCCTTCTTCACCTATCAGCAGCACGATGCCTTCTTCCGTGGCTTCGACATCGACGCATCATACCGCTTCCCGCAGGATATCGAGTACGGGGTGAAGAGCTTCATGGTATGGGCTAACGAGCGTGGCACGGGCCAGCTCTTCCCCTATATCCCCTCCTTCCACCTCGGTCAGCACCTTAGCTGGAGCCCTAAGCTCGGCGGGGGCTTCTCGGGGAAGGTCACGCTCAATCACCTCTTCGTCGCTCGCCAGACGCGCTTCGACTCCGCTATCGACATCGCTGACGCACCGCCCGCCTACGGGGTATGGGGCGCCGAAGTCGAGCTCTCGAAGGCGCTGAAGAATGGCCAGTCCCTGCGCCTCCTCCTCACAGGCGACAACCTCCTCAATGCCGAATACAAGGAGTACACGAACCGCGCTCGCTACTACGCCCACGAAGCGGGTCGCGACATCCGCGCCTCACTCCTGTGGAAGTTCTGATCACCTCGCTTATCTCTCTCATCCTATGACTCTACGACAGCTATGCGGGAGCCCCAAGAGGCTCCTCCTTCTGCTCCTCACGCTTGTCCCGCTTCTCACGGCCTGCGACCCCAAGGAGCCGACCAACGAGCTACTGAATAAGCGCCACGATAACCCCTCCTACGTCATCTTCACGCTCAAGGAAGCCAAGCTCAACAATCCCACCCGCTGGGATGCTGAGCCCACACTCGCCGACATCACCCTCACGGGCCGTGAGGAGAAGATGACCCTCTCACTCACCAGCAAGGGCTTCCTCGCCAGCGAAGAGCAGGGCGTATCGCAGTTCTCCGTCAAGAGCACCGACACCGAGTCGGATATCGTCTACCTCCTCGAGATCGACTATCTCGATGCGCGCCGTGAGCTGATGAACGGGCAATTCATCGAGAACGGCCAAGACCGCATCCACCAGCACTTCTTCGAGCGCTTCACCCGCGAGTTCATCCGTGGCAAGTGGCGCACCTACGCCGTCAAGGAGCCCGAAGAACTCGGCTATGACTACCGCTACGTCGACGTCACGCCGTGGAATCAGCCCTACAATGCGCCCGAGAGCAAGTTCACGGGCACAAGCAATCCCATGGGCTTCAAGGGGCTCATCCGCTTCACGCGCGCCGACTGGAAGTTCCTCTTGACGATCATGCTCATGCATGCGCACCAGCCCAAGATCTACAACGGTCAGGCGATGCCCTTCTACAACAACCTCTATTATCCCATCGACCAAGAGTCGGATATCTCGCTGAACGTCACCTTCGTCGTTGACGACGGCACCACCGATCTCACGGGTCGTGAAGAAGCTTCTTCTAACTAATTAATCCCTCAGAAACGTATGACAACGAACCGTCTCAAGGCTTTTGCCTTCGCCAGTATCGCAGCCCTCAGCCTCGTCGCTACGGCCTGCTCCGGTAAGTCCAATAACGAACCCGTCGTACCTCCGACGCCTTCGCCCACACCTACTCCCTCACCTGTCACCCCCAGCTCTGACCTCGACATCGCCAAGGTCGTCATCCGCCTGCAGATCGGCCACCTCCATGGCAAGAAGAGCTTCCACTACCTCCCCTCCGAGGCTGACCTCGAGAACCGCAACCTGCAGGATGAGCAGGTTCTCACCTACACCAAGCAGGGCAGCGAATGGAAGATCAGCGAGAGCACGGCGAAGCTCAGTGAAAATATCACCGTGACCTACACGCTCGACAAGCTGCTCGCCCTGCGCTGGAGTGACACGCGCCGCGAGAACCCCTTCACGGGCGAGATCTCGGGTAGCGACTACCCTCAGTACGGCATCCTCTTTGAGTGCTACAACTCGAAGGGCGAGCTCCTCGACAAGCAGCTCTCCGCGAAGGGCGCCTACCAGCTCTTCATCTACCCCTCCGACGTGAAGGACTACGACAGCCAGTCGGCCATCACGACCAAGTCGGACTTCTCCGATGTCTTCGAGTACACGAACCTCGATACGGAGGACCTCGCGAAGTCCGCGCACCAAGGTGAGACGAAGTTCCGCGACGAGAAGGACCCCGTCAACCTCAAGGGCTACGCTATCTTCCCCAAGCTCGGCTCACAGATGATGCTGAACTTCGACCTCTACGCTACCACGAAGGGTAAGCTCGAGGGCGGAAACGTCTCCCCCGTCTACGCTCCCAATGCGACGGTGAAGGCTGGTAATCGTCTCCTGCACCTCAGCATCCCCCTCTACATCTACGGCCCCTACATCCTCAAGCAGTACGCCTCTACGGGTGATGTACATAATCCGCTGCGCCCCATCGAGGACTTCACCGCTAACCTCGTCCAAGACGAAGACCCTGATGGTAAGCAAGTACCTCTGGCGAAGGCTGCAGCTTACCGCCTCGAGAAGATCCTCGGCAAGCCCTGGGCAAATATCGGCCCTGACTTCACGGACAACGCTGTAGCTCCCCGCGCCAACGAGAAGACGGGCGGTAAGTTCTATTAGTCCGATCGCCCCCACTCCATAAGCGAGCGGCGGCAGTCCCCGATGGGGGCTGCCGCCGCTTCCTTATATGATAGCTGTACGTCTTCTGCGAGGAAACGCCCCGAACTCTACGAGAAAAAGCTGTGTAGCACTACGCCTAAAGCGTTGTCCACGCACGTAGATCTTAGGACTACGCACGTGGACGATAGGATTTACACACCGAGACGATAAATCCACGCACCAAGACGAAGGAAAAGCTGTATAGGAGCCGACTTATAGCACTACGGGGACGGCCGTTTTTCTCCTGCTCTTCGGGGGAAAAGGCAATATAGCTCGCTACCCCATCATCGTAGCGGAAGAGGCGTGCAGCGGGGAGCTATGTGGGGCATTCAGCGCAGGGCGCAAAGCGCTCTATATGAAGAAGCCGTATTCTTCTTGTACCTTTGTGCAGGAATTTCGGTTCCTCGTGCCTCTTTGGAAGGCACACCTATCCTAATGTAATTACGCATGACCAAGCCTTTACTTCTCCTTGCGTGCCTCCTCATGCTCTTGGGGAGCTGCACAGGACATTCCAGCCAGAGTACGGCTACCACAGATAGCATCGTCGCCGACAGCGCGGACTTCGCGCATGCCGTGCACTTCGACTATGCCAAGGGCATCCAAGTAGCCAACCATCCTGGCTACAAGGAGGTGTTTATCTTCACCCCCGACGAGCCCGACACCCTCGCCCGCTACTTCCTCTATCCCCGCGGCCATAAGCCCGAGGTGACCGCCCCTGGCGCACGCTACATCGCCGTACCCGTGCGCACCATGGGTACGCTCTCCACGACGGAGATCGGCGCACTGACGCTCCTCGACCTGCGTGACGTCCTCGTGGCATGTAGCGACCCACGCAACATCAATGACAGCATCCTCGCCGAGCGCACACGCCGTGGCGAGATCGCCGAGATCGGCCGTGGCATCGGGCGCAATGTCGAGCAGATCATCGCCACCCACCCCGAGATCATCATGCAGGGCCTGCAGGAGTCCGATGCCAAGGACGAGGACATCCGCGCCTCGGGCATCGAGATCGTCTTCTTCAATAACTGGAAGGAGCAGAGCCTCCTCGGGCGTGCCGAGTGGATGAAGTTCGTCGGGATGCTCTTCGGGCGCAACGTCCGAGCAGAGGAGACCTTCCAGCGCATCGAGCGTGAGTACCTCGAGGCGAAGAAGATCGCTGCGCAAGAGCCTGACTTCCTCCCCGTCCTCTACGGGCAGGACTACAAGGGCTCGTGGTACGTCCCTGGCGAATACTCCTACGTCACCTCGATGCTCACCGACGCGCACATCAAGTACGACTTCATCCCTGGGCAGGTAGCGAATAAGCCCATGAGCTTCGAATACGTCTTCAGCCGTCACCGCCACGCCCCCGTATGGCTCAGCATGATGGTCGGCAAGGACATCACCCTGAAGGACTTCCTCTCGATGAATGAGCGCTACCAGCACTTCGACGCAGCTAAGGCGGGCAACGTGTGGATCGACCGCAAGCGCGTCAATGAGTACGGGGGTAATGACTACTGGGAGAGTGGGCCCTACAACCCGCACCTCATCCTGAAGGACCTCATCAAGATCACACGTCCGCACCTCCTCCCCGACTACGAGACGACCTATTGGGTCAAGCTACAGTAGCCCATGCGCGCACGTCACTCGATCCTCTTCCTCCTCATCTCGCTCGGCATCGTCGTGGCCTTCGTGCTCGACATCATGTGGGGCAGCGTCTCTCTGCCTGCGAGCGACGTCATCGACACGCTCCTCGGCCGTGGTGAGCATACGACGACGAGCTACGTCGTCCTGAACTTCCGCCTGCCGAAGGCGCTCACCTCGCTCATCGCTGGCGCAGGGATCTCTATCGCAGGCCTGCAGATGCAGACGCTCTTCCGCAACCCCCTTGCCGATACCTCGATCCTCGGGATCAATAGTGGTGCAGGTGTGGGCGTAGCGATCTATACGATGGCTTACACGCTCTTCCCCTCGCTCCTCTCTACGGCAGGCGTGGCGGACACGTGGGGCATCATCCTCGCCGCCTGCATCGGCGCGCTCAGCGTCCTCCTGATGATCTCCGCCGTCTCAAGCCGTCTGCACGACATCGTCTCGGTGCTCATCGTCGGGGTGATGATCGGCTTCCTCGCCTCGAGCGTCATCTCCATCCTGCAGTACTTCAGTGACGAAGAGACGCTGAAGACCTACCTCATCTGGAGCTTCGGTAGCGTGGCGGGCACGACCTGGCGCCAGCTGCAGCTCATGCTCCCCGTCGTCCTCGTCGGGCTCATCGCTGCCCTCCTCATGCCGAAGCAGATGAATGCCCTCGGTCTCGGGGAGAACTATGCGCGCTCCGTCGGGACGAACATCCGTCTGGTACGCCGCCTGCTCATCGTCATCACCAGCATCATCACGGGCTGTATCACGGCCTTCACGGGGCCTATTGCCTTCCTCGGCATGGCCGTCCCACACTTCGTGCGTCTGCTCTTCCGCACGGCCGACCACCATATCCTCGTCCCAGCGACGATCCTCTCGGGCTCCTTCCTCCTCCTCGTGTGTGACCTCCTGACGCAGGCCCCAGGCCATCAGTTCGTCCTCCCGATCAATGCGATCACCTCGCTCCTCGGCGCCCCCGTAGTCATCCTCGTCGTCCTGGGTAATAAGCGTAAGCGCGATGCCTTCAAGTAAGACACAGCACCTCACGATCGAGCTCCGCCACCTCCGCACAGGCTACACGGAGCGTCGCCGTAGCGTCGTCATCTCCCCCGACCTCAGCCTCTCCATTCGCCCTGGCGAGATCGTCATGCTCATGGGGCCCAACGGCAGTGGGAAGTCCACGCTCATGCACACCATGGCAGGCCTGCTCCCACCCCTTGCAGGCGAAGTGCAGCTGGGCGAAAAGCCCCTCTCCAGCCTCACGATGAAGGAGGTCGCCCGTCAGCTGAGCCTTGTGCTCACCGAGCGCATCCCCGCGGGCAATATGGACGTCTGGGAGGTCGTCACCATCGGTCGCTACCCCTACACGGGCTTCCGTGGTGTGCTCAGTGCCGAGGATAAGCGTATCTGCGAAGAGGCGCTCGCCACGTGCCGTCTCACGGAGCTGCGTGAGCGTATCTTCGACACGCTGAGTGACGGCGAGAAGCAGCGCGTGATGATCGCCCGTGCCTTAGCACAAGAGACTCCACTCATCCTCCTCGACGAGCCCACAGCACACCTCGACCTCCCCTCCCGTCTGGAGGTGACGACGATGCTCCGCACGCTCGCCCACAAGCTCGGCAAGAGCATCCTCATCTCCACACACGAGCTCGATCTGGCCCTCGGCTGGGCGGACACGATCTGGCTCCTCGACCGCTCGGGAGCTATCACAGCCAAGGCACCCGAAGACCTCATCCTCGATGGCGATATCGAGCGTGTCTTCGGCGACCCACGTCTGCGCTTTGACCAGGAGCGAGGGGAGTTCTCCATCGCCGAAGAGCCAGGTCAGCAGATCCATCTCACAGGCGAAGGCCTACGCTACAGCTGGACGTGCCGTGCGCTTCACCGCCTCGGCTACGGCATCATCTCTGGCGACCTACCGCCCGAGACCAGCAGCATCACCATCAGCGAAGCGGGCTGGACGCTCCGCACCCCTATGGGGATCACTACCCAGCATCACTCTATCACCGCACTCCTCTCCGCCCTCGGAGAGCGCAGTGCATCTGTATATTAACCAAGCAAACAACGTATGAAACAAAAGCTAACGCTTCTCATCGCGGCGGCCTCACTGGCCCTCCCGCTCTCAGCAAGCACCACGGATAGCCTCCGTACCGCAAACATTGACGAGGTCCTCGTCTACGGTACGCGCTCCATCCTTCCCCTGAAGAAGGTGCCCAGCAAGATCGAGGTCATCAGCGCCGAGACCATCCAGCGCTCGGGCTTCACGAGCCTGCCCGACCTCTTGAAGAACTACAGCAGCGTCGACGTCATCCAGTACCCTGGCTTCAACGCTACCGTAGGTATCCGTGGCTTCAAGCCTGGTAAGGCCTATACCACCGTGCTCATCAACGGGATCCCCACGGCGTCGGAGAACATCTCCACCATCGCCCTCTCGGACATCGCACAGGTAGAGATCCTCAAGGGGCCCTTCTCCTCGGTCTATGGCACGAATGCTATGGGCGGTGTCATCAACATCGTCACCGTACAGCACAAGGAGCAGCTCACGGGCCGCGTCTCCGCTACGGCTGGTAGCTACGACACCTATGCCGGTACGCTCGCTCTCGGTGGGCGCATCGTCTCGGGTCTGTCCTTCGACCTCAGCGCCGGCTACACCAGCGAGCACACGAACTACAAGGCGGGTAACAACGATATCCTCCGTCACAACAGCCTCGCCAAGGCTATCGTAGACCCCGAGACGCGTGGCGCTACGATGCCAGGTAGCACCTATGGTGTCTACACGGGTAGCCTTCGCCTCGGCTATGACTTCTCGCCCAACTGGTCGGTGAACGCCTACGAGAACCTCTTCATCGGCGACGCTATCCGCACCGGCGGTAGCATCTACGGTGTCTACGGCCTCTCGCAGAAGGACATCACGCGCTCGCTCACTTCGCTCGAAGTCCTCGGACAGGTCGGCATCCATCGCCTCGCACTGCGCCCCTACTACTCCTTCGAGGTGTCGCAGAACTACAACAAGGCTGGTAGCGGTGCTATCATCAACTACCGCCGCAATGGTCAGGACTACGGGGCTATCCTGCAGGACGACATGACCCTCGGCGCACACCGCCTGACCCTCGGTGCCGACTACAAGAAGAGCGACACGAAGACCAAGTCCTTCGACGCTACGGGCGCCCAGAAGGCGAGCTACAATCCCGACTACTCGACCTCCAGCCTCGGCTTCTTCGCCCAGACGAACCTCAGCGTCACCGAGCGCTTCATCGTCTCGGCGGGCGCACGCCTCGACCTCATGCGCTTCGACCTCAGCGCCGACAGCCGCCTCAATAGCGAAGCTAAGCACGAGCAGCACCTCGTCTTCAGCCCCAACCTCGGCCTGAAGTATGAGCTCGCCCGTGGCCTGCATCTGCACGCCTCTGCTGGGACGGCCTTCGCTGCTCCTGACGCCTACCGCAAGGCAGGTCAGTACACCAGCGGCAAGACCACGACCGTAGGGAATCGTGACCTGCGCCCCGAGAGCTCGCTGACCATCGACGGGGGGATCGGCTATACCAACTATGAGAAGGGTATCGACCTCGACGCTACGTACTTCTACACCGACCACAAGGATATGATCGTCGACAAGGTCACGACGAATCCCGACAAGACGGCTACGAAGACCTTCGTCAATAGCGACAAGGCTCGTATGCACGGTCTCGAGCTGATGGCCGCCTACGACTTCGGTAGCCTCGTGGACTACGCCTTCTCACTGAAGGCTTATGCCAACGCTACGCTCCTTCTCCACTCGAAGATGAAGCTCGCCGCCGCTAGCGACTGGACGCCTATCAAGTATGTGCGCTCGCAGAACGTCACCTTCGGCCTCGACTTCACCACGCGCGAAGGCCTGCAGTTCGGCCTCTCGGGTCGCTACATCGGCCAGCGCTGGGAGGATAACTGGTTCGGCTACTACCCCATCCGCACGGGTCTCGCTGCACGCGTAGCTGCTGAGCAGCCCGACTGGGGCGGTCGTCTCCAGCACCCCTCGGCACTGATCTTCGGTGCTTCACTGCACTACACCATCAAGCAGCGCCTCGGTCTGGGGGTCAATGTAGACAACCTCTACGACGAGCACTACACCGAGAAGGACGGCTACCACATGCCTGGCCGTACGGTACGCTTCAAGCTTAGCTACCAGTTCTAAGCCCCCAGCTAAGGACTTCCCCTAAAAGCACGTATCCCCCACGATCCGCTCGGGTCGTGGGGGATACGTGTATATAGGGGGGCGAAGGCGCTTAGTGCTTCTTCTTCCCGCGACGGCGCAGGAGGCGGCGCACATAGTCGAAGGCGAGCATCAGCCCCGTCAGCGAGGTGATGAGCCCTATGAGCATGAATGCCCACATCACGACAGGCCACGCCCCTGGGGTATTCACCAAGGGAGCGAACTGCAGGCGGTGGAGCTTCATGAACATCCACGCGTCGATGCGCTCACTGTCCGCATACATACGCCACATACCCGTCTTGGGATCGACGTAGTAGGTGTGGTGATCCTTCGTGTCGATAGCGATGCGCCAGACGGGCAAGGGGAGCTTGCCAGCACGGTGGATGTAGTACGTGTCGTACTTGTCCATCAGCTCGGCCGTGTAGTGGTGCCCTTCGCCGAAGACCGTGCGGAGCTCGGTGATGATCTCGGCGCTGTCGAGGCTGAGGCGCTTGGGTGCTACGGAGCGACCATCATAGTAGTGCGCCTCCTGCCCATCAGCCTTCAGCACAGGGATATGCCCCAGCGAGGTGAAGGTCAGGGCGCGTAGCTCGGGCTCTGCCTGACGCAGGGCCGTGAGGTCGGTGCAGTAGTCCGTCATGCCGAGCGGGCGCCCCTCGAGCTGCTCCACGGGGTAGTCCGTCGTCTCGGTGTGGGGGAAGTGCACGACGGAGAGGAGCCCCGTCAGCACCCATGCGATGATGAGCACACCGCCGACGGTGCCGAAGAAGTGGTGCCACTGGTAGCGCTTGCGGGGGAAGGGCGAGAAGAGCTTGGCGGCCTTCTTCTTCGCACGGCTACGGTAGTGCACGATGCCGAGGTAGAAGCCCGTCAGCGCCATGAACGTACCGATAGCGCCGAGGACGATGATGACCCAGCGCCAGAGGTCGGCACGCGAGCGGATGTAGGTGAAGTAGATCCAGTGCGGGATAGCGCCAGCCCAGGCCCAGAGACGCTCGCTGCGGGTGGACTCCTGCAGCACGTCGCCCGTCACGCTCGAGACGTAGACCTCATGCCCTGCCCCACCGGTGAGGAGGAGGCGATAGAAGGGGAGGTCCTCCCTAAGGCGCGAGAAGGGCGTCCATTGGTCGAGATCCGTGATGGTATCGATGCGCTCGATACGCTGCCCCCAGCGTGCGGCGATGGTCTCCAGATACGCTCTGTCGAGCTGGAGCGAGCGTAGGCTGTCACCGTCAAAGGCCAGCTCACGGCGCTCCCCCTCTACGGGGCGGATGACGAGACGCGCACGGCTGTCGGCATACGTCCCGCCAGAGACCTTCAGGTGCTCCAGCGGCACGGTGTCAATCTGGAGGGAGGTGAAGAGGGCGTGCAGGCTATCTGTCGTGGGCAAGCTCTCGGGGAGACGGGTGCTGTGCTTCAGCTCCTCGTCCATCGAGTACTTGGGATAGGCGTGGTAGATAAGGACGAGGCCTGAGACGAACCAGGCCACGAAGAGGACGCTCATCAGCGCACCGAGGAAGCGGTGCGTGCGCGTCATGAAGGAGCGAAAGGTCATAGTTAGGTCGAGGTCTGTGCGGTGGTGGTAGGGATAGATAAGGCATCAGCCCCCCACCATACCATCGGCATAGCGGGGGGCTGATAAGAGGTTTATGAACTCGGTCGGGGGATTAGCCGTTGACCTTAGCCATGTGAGCTACGAGGTCGAGGACCTTGTTGGAGTAGCCGATTTCGTTGTCGTACCAGCTGACGAGCTTGACGAACTTGTCCGTCAGAGCGATACCAGCCTTAGCGTCGAAGATAGACGTACGCGTGTCGCCGAGGAAGTCGCTTGATACGACATCTTCGTCCGTGTAGCCGAGGATACCCTTGAGTTCGCCTTCAGAAGCCTTCTTGATAGCTTCGCAGATCTCTGCGTAGGTAGCAGGCTTAGCGAGGTTGACCGTGAGGTCAACGACAGAGACGTCGAGGGTAGGTACGCGGAAGCTCATACCGGTGAGCTTACCGTTGAGCTCGGGGATGACCTTACCTACAGCCTTAGCAGCACCCGTAGAAGAAGGGATGATGTTGCCAGCAGCAGCGCGGCCACCACGCCAGTCCTTGGCAGAAGGACCGTCGACAGTCTTCTGCGTAGCCGTCGTAGCGTGAACCGTGGTCATCAGACCGTCGGTGATACCGAAGTTGTCGTGGAGGACCTTAGCCAGAGGTGCGAGACAGTTCGTCGTGCAAGAAGCGTTAGATACGAACTGCGTGCCCTTGACGTACTTGTCGGTGTTGACACCGCAGACGAACATAGGCGTGTCGTCCTTAGAAGGAGCAGACATGACGACGTACTTTGCACCGGCGTCGATGTGACCCTGAGCCTTGTCCTTAGAGAGGAAGAGACCCGTTGATTCGACGACGTACTCAGCACCGATTTCGTTCCACTTGAGGTCAGCGGGGTTCTTTTCGGCGGTGATGCGGATCGTCTTACCGTTGACCACGAGGTGGCCATCCTTGACTTCGACCGTACCGTCGAAGCGGCCATGCATCGTGTCATACTTGAGCATATAAGCCATATACTCTGCATCGAGGAGGTCGTTGATGCCTACGATCTCGATGTCGCTACGCTTCTGGGCAGCACGGAAGACAAAACGGCCGATACGTCCGAAGCCGTTGATACCTACTTTAATCATCTTTATTATTCGTTTCGTTAAACTGATTTACTGAATCTCTCTGTTGCTGGATGATAGCCCCTTGGTGAGGGGAACATCCTGCGATACAAAATTACAGAAATTTATCCACACCTATGGTTTATTTCCGAAAATATTTTGGTAAGTGTGCCCTTACCGCCCATTTTGCCCCGCAAACCACCCCACAAAGCCCCACCAAGGACCCGCTCCCCGATGCTCCTTCGCCCCCCTTCTCCAGCCCTTTGTCTATGCGCCCTCGCGAAGGGCAAAAAGTAACCAGTACTGGTCACTCGTCTGACCAGTACTGGTCGCAGCGCGAAGCAGTACTGGTTGATATCAGTTACCAGTACTGGTCACGTCGGCGACCAGTACTGGTTCGCATCCCTCCTCCTCCGTCTTGTCGTGGCAGCTTTTCGCTATAGCTCTATCTATGATCGACACCGCTTGCACCACCACCCTACCACAGGGTGATAAATCAACCTATATTGGTCGGCGAGCTGACCTATATAGATCCGACGACAAAGCTATATAGGTCGCGATGACGACCTATATAGGTCAGCTCGCCGACCAATATAGGTTCATACCACCCCCATCCGAAAGCCCGCGTCCTTCCCTCCCATAGCTCCCCCACTGTACTCCCCGCCGAAAGGGCTAACTTTGATAGCAAACTCCCCCATCATCCCCCAAAAGGAAATAGCTTATTCAGACGACAATGATAGCCTGCAAAGAGATTGCCCAAATCAAGAATGTGAAGGGCCTTAACCCCATCACGGGAGACTATTCCTATGAGGAGAATGGGCGGGGCTACCTCTATATTGATGGAATCTTGCTTGAGAAAGAGGAAACCGCAAGTAAAATCATTTCTGTAGGCGAATACGCCTATGTGTGGTATAATCGCTATGGAACCATAGAGATCTATTCGGGGCATACCTTACTCAAGACATTTCAGAAGGAGGTGTATTTCTTTGATAGAAATGTAGGCCCTTACATTAGGCATCAAGTCCGTGATCCCAAGACCTTTGAGGCGAGTGAGAATATCCTTTCGATCTCAGACGGGCAACCTCTCTTAGCGCAAAATGTCCCTTACCGCTTGTATAAAGTGGGTGAGGAGATCATCGGTTATAAGATCCTCGAGTGTAAGCTTAGCCGTTTGAACTACTCTGGCGAGGTGCTTTGGACCTTTGACTTACCCCTGCGTCCTCGTAGCGGTGAACCTGATAATCTTGATAAAGTGCTGGGTATAGCACAAGGTCTGCTCTGGATCTGCACCCGTTGGTACCGACTTATAGCTCTGGATCTGGAGACGGGTAAGCCCGTGCATCAGTTCTCTGGAGGCTGGTTTGATGAAGATCATTCCAACTACATCGTTTTAGATAGCTTGGGGTGGTGCTTCTTCCGTGAAGCTGAAAAAACCATCGTATTAATCAGCAATTTTGGGGTGCAGATCCTTGATGCTACTACAGCCAAGATCATCGAGGGCTATTCTTTTTCGGAGGTTGATCCGCAAGGGATCGGGGCTTTCGAGTATTTCGATGCCGCACGCCTATACGGAGATTGCCTTACGTTCATCGCACAGCGACACAGGGAGGCGCATGGCTACCGTTGTGCTGGGATCTTCGACTTGAAGGCTCGCCAGTTCATCTGGATAGGAGATATTATTTCATTGGAAGAAAAGATGTCTACGGGTAATCACCTGCTTGCACAGTTCCCATTGCAGATGGCCGGAAATAGGCTCTACATAAAGGATGCTGAGAACACCCTGCATATCTACCAAAAGGAATGGCGGCTAAAGGCGCAGGTGCGCCCGCAGAGCGAGGCAACCGCCTCCGCCGCTTGTGCCACCGCTCCCACCGCGGGGAGGTAGTAGCGACCTATATAGGTCGACGCGCGAACCACTATAAGTTTGCACTACGAACGAGTAGTGATATGTGGCCGTACCACTATTGGTTTATACCCATTTCACTATTGGTTTGCACCCCGAACAAGTAGTGGTTTACACTTCCCCCTCCGCAAGACGTATCCTTCCCTTCCATAGCTCCCCGCCGAAAGGGCTAACTTTGACAGCGAACTCCCCCATCATCCCCCCAAAGGAAATAGCTTATTCAGACGACAATGATAGCCTACAAAGAGATCGCCCAAATCAAGAATGTGAAAGGCGTTAACCCCGTCACGGGAGACTATTCCTATGAGGAGAATGGGCGGGGCTACCTCTATATTGATGGCGTCTTACTTGAAAAAGAGAGACCAGCAAGTCAGCTCGTCTCCGTAGGCGAATACACCTACGCTTGGTATAGCTATGGCTGCATAGAAGTCTATTCGGGGCATACTTTGCTGAAGGTATTTAAGCAGAAGGTTCGCCTACTTAATGGAGAAGCAGGCGCGTACATCGGGCATCATACTTGGGATCCGAAAACCTTAGAGACGGGTGAGAATATCCTTTCAGTCCCAGACGGGCAACCTCTCTTAGCACAAAACGTCCCTTACCGCTTGTATAAAATGGGAGAGGAGATCATCGGCTATAGGGACTTCGAGTCTAAACTCAGTCGCTTGAATTCCTCGGGAGAAGCGCTTTGGACCTTCGACCTACCCCTGCGTGATAGTAGTAGCAATGACCCCGACAACCTTGACCACCTTGAAAAGGTGCTGGGTATAGCACAAGGCCGACTCTGGATCTGTACCCGCTGGTTCCGACTCATAGCTCTGGATCTGGAGACGGGTAAGCCTATCCGTCAGTTCTCGGGGAGAGTCTGTATTGAAGATTATTCCTCCAACTATACTATCATCGACAGTCTGAGGTGGTGCTTCTTCCGTGAAGCTGAAAAGGACATCGTATTAGTCAGTAATTGGGGAATATGCATCATCAACGCTGCTACTGCCAGGATCATCAAGAGATATGGGTTATCAGAAGTAGACCCCTATGGTAGAAAGGCTTTTGATACCCTCAATGCTCCACAACTATACGGAGAGCACCTTACATTCATAGCAGAGCGACACTACGCACTCGATGGATATTGCTGCGCTGGGATCTTTGATTTGAAGGCTCGCAAGTTCTATTGGATAGGGGATATAATCTCGGAGGAAGAGCCTATAGGTAATCACCTGCTTGCGGAGTTCCCATTGCAGATGGCAGGAGATAAGCTTTACATCAAGGATGCTGAGAGCACCCTACATATCTACCAAAAGCAATGGCGCTTATATGCGCAGGTGAATCCGCAGAGCGAGGTGATCTCCACCGCAGCGCAGTACATCACCCCAGCCGTATCTGCTACCCCACCGCCTACAGAGGAGGATAGGCCTATACCTCCATTCGTCATAAGCCTGTGCCAAAAAATACCCAGACTGCTACCGTACCTCATCGTCTTGCTTCTGGGGATGCTTATCTGGCACTTCAGACTGGATATATTCTCTCCATCTCACGAACACTCCACCTTAGCAAGTAGCTTGATCATAACTCAAGACACAAAGTCTCAGGTAGTGCTTCTCAAAGAAGCCCCCTACTTCATGCGTAATAGGCAGAGGCAGATCGAAGAGATCTTTTGGAGCAACATCTCAGTCGACACGCTGCTTCGCTACCCTCACTATAAGGTCTATTACTTCCTGCAGACGGAGCGCCTCGAGAATAAAGTAGGTGAGATCGGAGTGATAATGCGGGAGGATAGTACATACATTTATCACTTGCAGCTCCAGAGCCCTGGCGTGGGATTCGATCGCATAGATCACATCTTCTCCGCCGTGAGCCACTACTACTCTCTCCAGGAGCTCTATGCGAGCAAGTGTGAAGAACTCGGGATAAAAAGTGGACGCTAAGCCCTGCACATCTACCAGCGGGAGTAGCACCTACGACCGAGAGCATACAAAGCGCCCACGGGCTCGGTAGCCGATGCTACCGAGCCCGTGGGCGCTTTGGTGGGAGCGGTGAAGGGCGGGGCTACGCTTCGTCTTCGATGAACTGATCCACGAAGAGCGACGTGCCATCCCACACCGCAAACGAATTGTACTGGAGCCAGTCACCGAGGATGACGATACGCTTGTCGCCACGCAGCGCCAGGTCGATCAAGAGGTGACGATGCCCGAAGAGGTAGTAGTCGATCTCGGGGTGCTCGGCAGCATAGGCCTTGGTCCAGCGCACCAGCCACTCCTTCTCGACGTCGAAATAATCATTCTGATAGGCGTGGGGCACCTCGCCGAGGGTGGCACGCTTGAGGCCCTTCTTACGGCTACGCAGCGAGCAGGAGAGAGCAAAGCCTACCGTCCAGCGGGGGTGGACAGCGGCATAGAGCACCTGCGCCAAGGGGCAGCGGAAGAGGCGGTAGAGGAACTTATCCATGCGGCGGTAGCCACAGTACTCCTCGTCGCCATGCGCCAGACGGAAGGTCTTGCCATCGAGCTCGATGACCTCGGCGTGGTGGTGGACCTTCGCCCCCAGCTCCGTCTGCATGTAGTCGGCGAACCACACATCGTGGTTGCCCGCGAAGAAGTGGATCTCGATACCACGGTCGCTCATCTCAGCGACTTGCCCGAGGAAGCGCACGTGTCCACGGGGGACGACCGCACGGTACTCGAACCAGTAGTCGAACATATCCCCGAGGAAGTAGACCGCACGCGCCTCATCCTCGATGCTTCGCAGCCAGCGCACCAGACGCTGCTCTACGGCACGAGGATCCGCATGATAGCCCGATCCGAGGTGGGCATCGCTGGTGAAAAAGACCTTCTTGCGCTCGCTCATCGCTACTAAAGGAAGCCTAACTCCAGCATCGCCTCTTCGCTCATCATATCCTTGCTCCACTCGGGCTCGAAGGTGAGCTGTATCTCGACACCCGTGACGCCCTCGACGTCCTCGACCTTCATACGCACGTCCTCGAGGATGAAGTCGGCGGCGGGACAGTTGGGTGCCGTGAGGGTCATCGTGATGGTGACGAACTTCTCATCGGTGAGCTCCACGCAGTAGATCAGCCCGAGGTCGTAGACATTCACGGGGATCTCGGGGTCGTAGACGGTGCGTAGTGCAGCTACTATATCTTCCTCTATACGGAGGTATTCGTTCTCTAATTCTTCTGCCATAAAATATCGTTGAGAGAGGAGGGTAATGCTCCCTCCTTGGGGTGAATAAATAACGTAGGGAGCCCGACGCGCTTGCTACAGCTGCAGCGTGCGGTCACAGGCCGCCGCGACGTCAGGATGGTGGGTGATGAAGATGATAAGGCGGTCGGAGGCGTGCTCACGGAGGTTCTTGAGGAACTGCGCTTCCGTGGCTTGGTCAAGCGCCGAGGTGGCTTCGTCGAGGAGGAGGATACGCCCAGGACGAAGGAGCGCGCGGGCGATAGCGATACGCTGCGCCTGCCCTTCGGAGAGGCCCAGCCCACGCTCGCCGATGGTCGTATCAAGCCCCTTCGGCAGGTCGAGCACGAAGTCCGCGATAGCCAGATGCAGCACCTTATGCAGGTCGGCCTCCGTCGCGAACTCATCGCCGAGGAGGAGATTCTCACGGATCGTCCCGCTGAAGAGCGAGCCGCCCTGCGGGACGTAGACGAAGTTCGAGCGCGTCGTCTCGCTCACCACATAGCTACTGCCACCGGAGTAGAGGCGGATAGCCCCCTCGACAGGCGAGACAAGCCCAAGCAGTAGACGCAGGAGCGTGGTCTTACCAGCGCCCGTACGCCCCATGAGCGCCACCATCTCGCCCGTCGAAGCCTCGAGGGAGAAGTGGCGGTAGATCCACTCTTCGCCGTCGGGATAGTGGAAGCCCATATCCTCGACAGCGAGGCGGATAGGGCTGGTGAGCTGGACACTGCGACCGATCTGCTCGGTCTTGAACTCGAGGAGATGCGCCAGACGATCCAGCGAGCTCTTCGCAGAGATAAGTGTCGGCAGGAGGCTGATAAGCGTCGTCAGCGGACTCTGGATACGTGCCACGAGCTGGAGGAACGACGTCATAAGCCCGAAGGAGATCGTGCCACCATACAGCCCGCGAGCACTCCAGAGGAAGGCCACGAGGTAGCCACACGAGAAGGCACCCTGCATGATGAGGTTCGCGAAGACCGAGACGAAGGTCTGGCGCTTCACCGCACCGAGGTACTGCCCTTGGCGCATCGCCAGATGGTCGATGGAGGAGGCTTGGTGCTCGAAGGTACGGATGACGGTCTGGTTCAGTAGCGACTCCTGGATGTGCGCCGTGATCTCGCTCTCCGACTGCTTCATCTCATCGGTGTAGCGACGCATACGCTTGTAGTAGACCTTGCTGAAGACTGCGAGCAGCGGCATCCCCACGCCGAGGATAAGGGCCAGCGGAGGGCTGAAGTAATACAGGAGACAGAGAGCGCCGACGAGCTGTGCTAAGGCGATGAGAGCCGACGGCAGGGACGTGACGAAGAGGGCGACGAGGCTATCGGTGTCCTTGAGCATGCGCACGACCATATCACCGCTGTGCATCTGCCCGAGGTGCGACCAGCGCGTGTAGAGCAGGTGTGCAAAGACCTTCGACTGCACGGCATTGCCCATGCGTGCAGCGGTATAGTTCGAGAGACGGACGGTGATGACTCGGCAGAGGACCTGCAGAGCGAGTGTGAGGATGAGCGCTACCGAATAGGTGTGTATGGAGCCACCGCGCTGGTGTGCGGCGATATCAATGACGCACTTCGATAGCCAGATGAAGATCAGGTTCGTGGAGACGGTCCCCAAGCCAAAGAGGAGGATCAGCAGGATGCCCCACTTATGCCCTCTAAGTATGAAGCGTACCAGGTCGATCATCTCCGCCGACGGATCATGAGCATGAGGTGCCCAAAGACAGAGCCCCAGATGATGCGCGAGGCATGGGTCGGCGTGATGGCGTAGAGGCGACGAGAGCGGCGCATCTTAAAGCGGAACTTACGCCAGTTGGTCACCCACTTATTCTGTGCTTTGATGGGGCGCTGGGCGAAGCCGAAGTTCCCACTATGCATCACGTCACGGATGATCTGCTCGGTGTGCGGATCGTCTTCGCTCAGCAGCGGGAAGGGGAAGATCTCCGGCGAGACACGCAGGTAGCGGATAGCGGCCTGCGCGAAGAGCTGCATCGGGTAGAGGATATCGAGATCCTTCGCCATGCTGAGGATCTTCTCTTCGTCGAGCTGGTCCTTGAGCCTCGTCATCATCAGCAGCCAGTCGCTGTACTGACGGAAGCCGACGCCCCAGTGAAGCCAATGGAAGAAGAGATGGATGAAGATATAGACGACATTCAGCTCGTGGGGGAGCGTCTTGATGGTGTAGTCCCCATGATGCTGGGTGATGAGACTCCCACTGCTGATGGCCTCTTGGACGAGGGCATCGAAGCGTCTATTGTGGCGCTTGTGGTCGAAGAAGACGGCACGAGCATGGTTCTCCACGATGGTACGGCCGTAGGTGAAGGCCGTATGACCGTAGCGCACCTCGGAGTCGTCGTGGAGCTTGTGACCGGCCTTGCGCAGGAGCTCATTGCCCCGCTCGTAGTCGGCATCCGAATGGAAGAGGATATCCAAGTCGCCTCCAGAGCGGAGTGAGGCATCAGGATAGAAGCAGCCAAGACTCAGCCCCTTAAGTAAGATAAAGGGCAGGCCTGCAGCTTCGTAGGTCTTCTGTAGCTGGCCTAAGGCTTTGGTTAGATAGGCATTACCCCGCCGTGTGAGCTCGATCTCCGAGAAGATCATCAGGCGCATGTCGCGGTTGGGCAGGGCTTCCTTCGGCAGGGTAAGTATACGGTCCCCGACGAAGGCCGGCACTGCATGCGATGCTGCTAAGCGGTGGATCCTACGCCACGACGCTTCCTCCAGACCCGTGAAGTCACGAGCCTCGGGGAGCTCTGAGTGTAGGGCACAGCTCAGGAGCTTGAGGAATAGCTCCTCATCATGCGAGAGCGGGGCTATTTGGCTCAACAGATGATCCCGGCCTCTTTGAGCATTTGCGAAAGGAGCTCGACGTCTGCACGTGCCTGCTCCTGGCTCACTTCATAGCGGTCGGTGAGTAGCTCGACCCAGTCCTCAAGGGTGAAGTCGCGCTCACGCACGCTCTCGATGAGGTAGGCTGCACTATCGTTGAGGCTCACCGCCTGCGTGTAGTCCAAGCTATCTCCCGAGCCTGCGATCATGATGTACTCATCCGCAATCTTACGTAGAGAGATGTGGTCTTTAATTCTCATTATCTGTGATACGTTTGTCGTTTAGTCGTCTGTTGGGGTGGCTAATCCCAGTCCTCATCCCAGTCGAAGAGGTCGAGATCCTCAGGCATGTCCTCGGCGAACTGATCCAGATCACGGCGGTCCTTCTTCGTAGGACGTCCGAGACCCTTGGCCCGATCGACGAAGCCCGAGATACGCTGCAGCTCGAGCAGCTCATACTGTGCGGCGGGCGTGACGTTCTCCATGAACTCAGGCACACGCTTAGCACCGACACGACTCGAGAGGAGCTCTACCACTCGGAAGGAGTATTCGACCGGTGGCTTACGCACCGAGACGATGTCACCTCGCTGGAGGGTACGTGAGGGCTTGACTGTCACTCCGCCGATGCTGACGCGACCTTTCTTGCACGCGTCTGTGGCCAGCGAACGGGTCTTGAATATGCGGACGGCCCATAGCCACTTATCGACGCGTACTTCTCCCATGCTTTGTCGTATATAATTACAGCAAAGATATGTATTCTCTTTGAAGAAGTAGCATAAGCAGCGCCCTCCCCGCGTTCTATCGCGTGCGCACGCGCCCAGTTCCTTACATATAACAGGTATAGGCTACGGCATGAGGGCGTAGGCGTCCTCGTAGTGCTGATAGAAGAGCTTCCAGTCAGCACAGCGCGCCAGCTCGTAGGCTTTCTTGCGCTGGGCCTTCTGCTCGTCGGGCGTCAGTGCAAGCTGCTCGCCGATGAGACGGGAGATCGCCTCGATGGTCTCGGGGATGTTGGTATCCGTGCGCTCGACGATATGCACAGGCTTGTGAGGGGCGGAGGCGAAGGGCTTCTTCGTCTGCTCTTCCTCAGCCCACAGGCCGAAGCCCGCCAGCGTCGTCGTGATCGTAGGCACGCCATAGCGCACACTCTCCAGCGGCGTATAGCCCCAGGGCTCGTAGTAGCTGGGGTAGATGGTCAGGTCCATACCCACGAGGAGGTCGTAGTAGCTCTGGTCAAGGATACCGTCGAGCCCATTGAGGTAGCAGGGCACGAAGACGACCTTCACACGGCGGTCGGTGCGGTCGAGGCCACGATGACGGATGTGGCAGACAGCGCGGTCATGCTCGGTATTGTACAGCCAGTGGCTGAGCATGGGGTACTGCAGGGGGCTCTCCTGCTCATCCTGCGGATGAGAGAGGAGGTACTGCAGGTCGGCACGGGGGCCAGCCTGCCATGCGGGCACGAGGAGGAAGGCCACGATGTCGCGGTCGCCCGTATAGCTCTCGGCGAAGTGGTGCAGGGACTCGATAAAGAGGTCGATCCCCTTATTGCGGTACTCATAGCGCCCGCCGAGAGAGATGAAGAAGGAGTTTGCTGGGTCGATGTGCTGCCCGTAGAGGCGCGAAGCCACAGCAGCAAGGAGACGGCGTGACTTACGGCGCTTCGAGAGCATAGGAGCAGCGAGGGGGGAGGTCCCGACGTGGAAGCCATTGGGCAAGACAACGGGTTCGCGCCCGAGGAGCTGCTTGGCTTCGCGGGCGGTGAGCTTACTGACGGTAGCGAAGACGTCGGCCTGGTGTGCGGCGAGCTTCTCGACCTCGTGCTTAGCTTCGACACCGAGCTCGCGTGCCATCTGGTCGCCATCGTAGGCATCCATATAGGTGTAGAGCTCCTTGTCATTCCCCGCGATAGAGCGGCCGACAGTCGTGGCGTGGGTGATGAAGAGCGTACGGACGCTGGGGGCTTGCTGTCGCAGGTAGAGGAGACCCATAGCGGTCTGCCACTCGTTGAAGATAGCGATGGTGCGCTCATCGCTGCGCCAGGCGGCGATGCTGGCCATGAGGCGTGCGGCGGCGATACTGAAGAGACTACTCTCGTCATAGTCTCCATAGCCCTTGTCGCTCTCGAGGCCATAGGCCTTCCACAGCTCGAAGTAGAGATCATCCTTCTCCCTCCACAGAGGCTTGAAGTCCACGAGGAGTACGGGGGGCTCACCCTCGATACCCCAGCGACCTGCTACGACACGCAGACCGAGGCTCGGGAGTACCTCTCGCAGCCAGCCTTGGAGCTCGGGGATCTCTCCGGGGGTGAAGTCAAGGGGCAGCGCCGCACCTTCGTCGGCGAGGAGTGGCCCGATAAAGCATACCTGTGCGGGGTGGTGCTGGGTCATCACGTCTGCACGTGAGGAGAGGACGGTATAGATCCCTCCCATCTTATTGCAGACTTCCCAACTGGTCTCGAGGATCATAATCGTAGTACAGTGAAGGTAATGAACGTATCTTGCCGTGAGGTCCCAGCCAGCCAGGCTGTAACCTTTGTCTCAAAGTTAAGCATTCGCCCCCAAATTACCACATCTCCTTTTTACATTTCCTTAGTAAGCCCCACCCCACCCACGGGGAGCGCCCTACCCTATCGTGCGCAACGCGCTCTACACCAGCGCTATCAGCACGAAGAGCACCCATCACTTGAGCTACTTCTCACGACTTGCAAGAGGTACTTCGTATCGTGCTCTTGCTCAAGAGCCTACGAAGGCGGAAAAGTAACCAGTACTGGTCACTCGGCTGACCAGTACTGGTCGCAGCGCGAAGTAGTAGTGGTTGATATCAGTTACCAGTACTGGTCACGTCGGCGACCAGTACTGGTTCGCATCCC
>ERZ1674155.13-NODE-13-length-74680-cov-26.918084_pt1 | contig 74680 bp, 57 predicted proteins | sample MGYA00581305_ERZ1674155 | MGnify/ENA primary metagenome ERZ1674155 (study PRJEB41354, sample SAMEA4873344) | human saliva metagenome | biome: human-associated habitat [ENVO:00009003]; feature: mouth environment [ENVO:08000002]; material: saliva material... | reverse complement strand
AGGCATTACGTAAGGCCTGTGCTTTAGGTATCGATGGCGTTTCTCTCCTTGGCATCAGGGCTCCCGCATCAAAATCTGACTACCTCAAGCAGGTACTCGGATTTTGATGCGGTTACTCTGGATGCGAGGGGGTCTTCTTAGAGACCTCCTCGCATTTCGCTATCTTTGCACCTTATAATAAGGTATATAATCAATACGCATAATGGCCCTACAATGTGGTATCGTAGGCTTGCCCAACGTCGGTAAGTCCACCCTCTTCAACTGCCTCTCCAACGCGAAGGCGCAGTCCGCTAACTTCCCTTTCTGCACCATCGAGCCCAACGTCGGGGTCATCACCGTCCCCGATGAGCGCCTGACGAAACTGGCCGAGATCGTCCAGCCCCAGCGCATCGTCCCCACGACCGTCGAGATCGTCGACATCGCTGGTCTGGTGAAGGGCGCAAGCAAGGGCGAAGGGCTGGGGAATAAGTTCCTGGCCAACATCCGTGAGACGGATGCTATCCTGCACGTGCTGCGCTGCTTCGATGACGACAACATCACGCACGTCGACGGCAGTGTCGACCCCCTGCGCGACAAGTCCATCATCGACACCGAGCTCCAGCTCAAGGACCTCGAGACGGTCGAAGCCCGCCTGCAGAAGGTCTACAAGCAGGCACAGACGGGCGGTGACAAGCAGGCAAAGCTCGCCTGCGACGTCCTGATGCGCTACAAGGAAGCTCTGGAGCAGGGTCTCAATGCCCGCACCGTCACCTTCGAGACGAAGGATGAGCAGAAGGTCGCTCGTGAGCTCTACCTCTTGACCAGCAAGCCCGTACTCTACGTCTGCAATGTCGATGAGGCCTCCGCTGTCTCGGGCAACGAGTATGTAGAGCGTGTCCGCGAGGCTGTCGCCAGCGAAGGAGCCGAACTCCTCGTCGTCGCGGCGAAGATCGAGAGTGAGATCGCCGAGCTGGAGACCTACGAGGAGCGTCAGATGTTCCTCGCTGAGATCGGCCTTGAGGAGTCGGGCGTGGCTCGTCTGATCAAGGCCGCTTACAAGCTCCTCGATCTGGAGACTTACTTCACCGCTGGGGTGCAGGAGGTACGTGCCTGGACCTACACCAAGGGCAGCAAGGCACCCCGTGCCGCTGCTGCTATCCACACCGACTTCGAGAAGGGCTTCATCCGTGCCGAGGTCATCAAGTACGAGGACTTCCTCCACTACGGCAGCGAGGCGGCTGTCAAGGAAGCCGGTAAGATGGCTGTCGAAGGCAAGGACTACGTCGTGCAGGATGGGGACATCATGCACTTCCGCTTCAACGTCTGATGCCCCACTACGACATCATCGTCATCGGGGCTGGCCACGCCGGCTGTGAGGCGGCCGCTGCTGCGGCACGCCTCGGCTCTCATACGCTCCTCATCACGCCCGATATGAATAAGATCGGGCAGATGAGCTGCAACCCCGCTGTGGGCGGTATCGCCAAGGGACAGATCGTCCGCGAGATCGATGCCCTCGGGGGGCGCATGGGGCTTATCACCGACCGCACCTCCATCCAGTTCCGCATGCTCAATCGCAGCAAGGGCCCCGCTATGTGGAGCCCTCGCGCGCAGAGTGACCGCATGCGCTTCATGGAGGCTTGGCGTGAAGAGCTGGATAGTGAGCCGCTACTCGACCAGTGGCAGGACACCGTCACGCGTCTCACCCTCGAGGAGGGGCGTGTGCGTGGCGTAGAGACCCAGCTGGGTGTGCACTTCTCTGCTGATGCCGTCATCTTGACCGCGGGGACGTTCCTCTCGGGGCTGATGCACTTCGGTGAGCTGCAGATCACGGGTGGCCGTATCTCCGAACCAGCTACCTACGGCATCTCCGAGCAGCTGCAGGAGGCGGGTATCCGCACCGACCGCATGAAGACGGGTACGCCCCCACGTATCGATGCCCGCAGCCTGCATCTCGATGAGATGGGCGTGCAGGAGGGCGAGGATGATCATCATAAGTTCTCCTACCTCGATACGCCTACCCGCTCGACGCTGCGGCAGCTCCCCTGCTATACGCTCTATACCAATGAGGCCTGCCACGCCGTCCTACGTGAAGCCCTCGATCGCTCTCCGCTGTACAATGGCCAGATCCAGAGTATCGGCCCTCGCTACTGCCCGAGCATCGAGACGAAGATCGTCACCTTCGCCGACAAGGATCGTCATCAGCTCTTCCTCGAGCCCGAGGGCGAGCACACGAATGAGTATTACCTCAATGGCTTCTCCTCCTCACTGCCCTTAGAGGTGCAGCTCGAGGCCCTGCGCCAGATCCCCGCACTGCGTGATGTGCGCCTCTATCGCCCAGGCTACGCCATCGAGTACGACTTCTTCGACCCCACACAGCTGCATCATACGCTCGAGAGCAAGGTCATCGCAGGCCTCTTCCTCGCTGGTCAGGTCAACGGGACCACCGGCTACGAAGAAGCAGCAGGCCAAGGGCTCATCGCGGGTATCAATGCCCACCAGCAGGTACACGACCTCCCTCCCTTCACACTCAGCCGCTCCGAGGCGTATATCGGGGTGCTCATCGATGACCTCGTCACGAAGGGCGTGGACGAACCCTACCGTATGTTCACCTCGCGCGCCGAGTACCGCATCCTCCTGCGACAGGATGATGCAGACGTACGCCTCACGCCCCGTGCAGCCGAGATCGGCTTAGCTACGGAGGAGCGTGTGCGCCTTCTCGAGGAGAAGATCCGCCTGCGCGACGAACTCATCGCCTTCATCTCGGGCTACTCCATCCGCCCCGACAAGATCAATCCTCAGCTCGAGGCACGTGGGCTCGCTCCGCTCCGTCAGGGCTGTAAGCTCATTGATCTCGTCCTGCGCCCCCAGCTGACGCTCTCCGACCTCAGCGAGATGGTCCCTGCCCTCCGCCGTGCTATCGAAGCTATCCCTTCGCGCCGTGAGGAGATCGCCGAGTGTGCTGAGATCCTCATCAAGTACAGCGGCTATATCCAGCGTGAGCGTGAGCAGGCCGAGAAGCTCGAGCGTCTGGAGTACGTCTTCATCCCCGAGGGACTCGACTACGCCGAGATACAAGCGCTGAGCACGGAGGCACGGCAGAAGCTCGACCGCATCCGCCCGCGCACCATCGGTCAGGCCTCGCGTATCCCAGGTATCTCGCCCCACGATGTGAGCGTCCTGCTCGTCCTCTCGGGCCGCTAAGCTCGCCCGCTTAGTGGCTACGACCTGTGTAGAGGTCTCCGAGATTTATACTAAATTGGCAGACAAATCGTAGTAAGATATAAGGGTAGAGACTGCGGCGACGCTGCTTTGAGTCCCCTCATCGCTACCCCGATCCCTTCACTTCCTAATAACTATCCGTCAGATGTTCATTTCCGTCTCATCTAACTACTCTCCTATTAAGGTCTTCGAGGTCAACCTCAAGTCTCCCCTCTCTGGTGAGGTAGAGACCCTCGAGCTCGTCCTGTACTCTCTTACCGTCGAGACGTGGCTCTCTCGCAATGTGCGCAAGAAGCCCACGGCTGCCTACCGCGTCAAGGCTACGGGCGAGGATATCGCTGCGGCTCACTGGACCGATGAGATGGAGGCGTTCTATAAGGAATGCGCCGCCACTTGTACCCCCGTACCTGGTGCAGGCACACGTCTCACCGTGGGTGGTAAGGTGATGGTAGCACTGGCTGCCCTCTTCATCCTCTTCACAGCCTTCGCTATCGTCAAGGAGCTTACGTATAACCGCTGGCAGAAGGCCGACGCCACCGAGGAGGTGACGAAGGCTCCCGTCACGGGCGATGAATATCATATCGGCCTACCCATCGTGACCTACGGACCTGATGGTGAGCCCACTTCGCGTGGTGTCAACATCCTCTGGTGCCGCGTCGTCGGTACGGAGCCTGATGGCTCGCTTCGCCTGAAGATGACCGAGCCCCTCGGTGCGAATGAGCAGCTTGACGGTCCCTTCGCTAAGGAAGTAGGTGCTGATGGCACGTTCACGGCTGTCTTCCGTATGGAGGCCGCTAAGTCCTCGTCGAGCTACCCCACCATCTTCTTCCAGTCTACTGGATCGGGTGAGCGTCTCGAAGTCTTCTTCTATGGTAGTGTAGAGAAGGCTAAGCGTCCGGCTAAGTAATCCCCACGTCATTCAATTCATAAATCCCTATAAGCAATGAGCAACGACAACGACAACAAGTTCATCTCCCGTAATATGTACACGGGTTCTGGTAGCCGTAAGCCTATTACCGGTGCTATCCTCTCCGCTGTCTGCGGTCTTATCGTTATCGCTTTCGGCATCTGGCGCTACTTCTCTATGACCTCTAGCTTCGATGCTGGGGGTACGGTCTCCGTCAACCGCTATGAGCACCTCGTCTATAAGATCGGTGGCTTCACGGGTATCCTCGTCACCTATATCCTCATCGGTATCGCTGTCATCTACTACGCTTACAGCGACTACAAGAAGAAGACTGAGGCCAATCCTAAGGACGGCCAGCAGTAGTCCTCTCGTAGCATGACGTGCACTGCACTGCGTGCTACGCTAAGACATCGCCCCGCCTCATCTACCGCGCTTGCGGTCGGTGGGGCGGGGCGCTTGTATAGGAGCGAGCTGTTGCCTCAGCGCACGGAGTGGTGGTGCGCTTCGGGGCGAGGGTGCGATGAGAAACCCCTCCCCTCGGCATTTTCTCCTAACTTTGTAGGAGAGCATATTATAGGCTGGCAGTAGCTCCCCTTCGGGCCTCGCCAGCGAGACTTCAATAGATAGCATGAGACGAGTAGACTCTTCGGCTGCGCTCTTTGAGCGTGCCTCGCAGTATATCCCCGGCGGGGTCAATAGCCCCGTACGTGCCTTCCGCTCGGTAGGCCTCACCCCCCTCTATATCGATCACGGCAAGGGCGCCCACGTCTTTGACGTCGATGGCAACGAATACATCGACTACATCAGCTCCTGGGGACCCCTACTCCTCGGGCACGCTTACCCTCCCATCCAGGAGGCTATCCGCCGTGAGCTGGAGAAGGGTACGAGCTACGGGGCTTGTAATGCCCGCGAGGTCGAGATGGCAGAGCTTATTTGCACGAAGTTCTTCCCCTCGGTAGAGCGTGTGCGCATGGTGAACTCGGGGACGGAGGCGACGATGAGTGCCGTCCGTCTGGCACGTGGCTTCACGGGGCGCGACAAGATCATCAAGTTCGAGGGCTGCTACCACGGCCATGCCGATACCTTCCTCATCTCGGCGGGCTCGGGGCTGGCTACCTTTGGTCAGACATCGAGCGCTGGTGTGACGAAGCACATCATCGAGGACACGCTGGTCGCTACCTACAATGATATCGAGAGCGTGCGCCGCACCCTCGAGGCGCATCGTGGTGAGGTCGCTGCTATCATCCTCGAGCCGATCATGGGCAACATGGGGCTCATCCCTCCCGCACCAGGCTTCCTCGAGGAGCTGCGCCGTGTGACGGAGGAAGAGGGCGTACTGCTTATCTTCGACGAAGTCATCAGCGGCTTCCGTGCTGCCCGTGGTGGTGCGCAGGAGCTCTATGGTATTCGTCCTGACCTCACCTGCCTCGGGAAGATCATCGGTGGTGGGCTCCCCGTCGGGGCCTTCGGTGGTCGTGCCGACATTATGGATCGCTTGGCTCCGCTCGGCGATGTCTATCAGGCAGGGACGCTCTCGGGCAATCCGCTCGCTCTGGCAGCAGGTATCACGATGCTCCAGACGCTCGCCGAGCCAGACTTCTATACCCGTCTTGAGGAGAAGGGACAGGCCTTCGAAGCAACGATCCGCCCCATCCTCGACCGCTACACCGACCGCCTCTCATACAATCGTGTGGGCTCGCTCTCGACGATCTTCTTTACGCCTGGTGGCGTGCACTCGAATGCCGACGCTAAGCACTCCGACACGGAGGCCTATGCCCGCTACTTCCGTGGTATGATCGAGCGTGGGATCTACCTGCCCCCCTCACAGTTTGAGTGTATCTTCCTCTCGATGGCCCACAGCCGTGAGGACTTCGACCGCACCGCTACCGCTATGGATGAGGTGCTCCGTGAGGTCTTAGGCTAACGGCTCTCCCGCCTATTCATCCCTATCTATCCCTATGCAATACCTACAGCTGACTATCAGCTACCACTACGATAGCGCCGCCACGTCTCTCCGTGATGAGGACCTTAGCGACTGGCTCATCGCCGAGCTGGGGCCCTTGGGCTTCGATAGCTTCGAGCAAGATGCCTACGAGCTGAAGGCCTTCATCCCGACGGAGCAGTACGACGCTGACGCCACCCGCGAGCTCCTCGATGCCTTCCCCGTCGCAGGCTTCTCCTATACGCTTACAGCGGAGGAGCTGCCCGACATCAACTGGAATGAGGAGTGGGAGAAGAACTACTTCCAGCCCATCCTCCTCGGCGATGGCGCATGCCTGATCCGTGCACCCTTCCATGACCCACGTCCCGAGGTGCCTCTGGAGATCATCATCAATCCGAAGATGGCCTTCGGTACGGGCAATCACGAGACGACCTCCCTCGTCGGGGAATGGATCCTCTCGCACGACGTCTCGGGACAGCGTGTCCTCGATATGGGCTGCGGTACGGGGATCCTCGGCCTCATCGCTCTCAAGCGTGGCGCACGTCACCTCACGGCGATTGATATCGATCCTTGGGCCTACGCTAATGTGCAGGAGAATGCCGCACTCTCAGGCGTCACCATCGACGAGATGCTCTGCGGAGATGCAGCCCTCCTCGAGGGACGCGAAGGCTACGACCTCATCTTGGCGAATATCACACGCAACATCCTGCTCGAGGACATGCCCCGCTATCGCGAGGTGATGCTCCCTGGCGCGCGTCTCATCCTCAGTGGCTTCTATGAGGAGGACATACCGCTCCTGCGTGCCCGAGGCGAAGAGCTTGGCCTCACCTTCGTCAGCCGCGAAGTGCGTCAGCGCTGGAGCCGTGTCGAGCTACTCCTCCCCGCTTAGCCCACGAAAGACGACTATTCACACCCTACATTATGATACATAAGAACCTCTTTGGCGCCCTCGCCTTGACTGCGCTCACGCTCACCGCGCCTGTGGCAGCGAAGGCCGCTCCGCAGCACAACCGCCCCCGCATCGTCGTCACGATGATGGTCGACCAGATGACGTGGGACTACCTCTACCGCTATCAGGCTCGCTTCGTCGAGGGTGGCTTCAAGCGCCTCCTCACGCAGGGCTTCAACTGCGAGAATACCCGCATCAACTACATCCCCGCCTATACTGCTATCGGGCACAGCTCCGTCCACACGGGTAGTGTCCCCTCGATCCACGGTATCGCAGGGAATGACTTCTTCAAGGATGGCAACCCCATCTACTGCACGCAGGACACGACGGTAAGCTCGGTCGGTGTACCCAACGGCGTCAGCGGGCAGATGTCTCCCCGCAACCTCCTCACGACGACCATCTCCGATGAGCTGCGTATCGCTACGAACTTCCGCTCGAAGACCATCGGTGTCGCTATCAAGGACCGCGCCTCCATCCTCCCCGCAGGCCACACGGCTAACGGTGCTTACTGGCTGGACGACAAGACGGGCAACTTCATCACCAGTACCTACTATATGCAGGACCTACCTGAGTGGGTGAAGGAGTTCAACGCTCGTGGTCGTGTCGCTGAGCTCCTCAAGGACGGCTGGAATACGCTCTATCCTATCGATACCTATCGTGAGAGCACGGCCGACGCTGTGCCTTACGAACAGCCTTGGGATAAGGATGGCAAGTTCCCCGCTACACTCCCTCTCAACACCGCCGAGCTGGCGAAGATCAAGGGTCCTGGTGTCATCCGCACCACGCCTATGGGGAATACGCTGACCTTCGAGATGGCTAAGGCTGCTATTGAAGGGGAGAGCCTCGGCTCGCGTGCTGACGAGACGGACTTCCTCGCTATGAGCCACTCGGCTACCGACTATGTGGGTCACCGCTACGGTACCTTCGCTGTCGAGACTGAGGATACCTACCTCCGTCTGGATAAGGATCTCGCCGACTTCTTCCGCTACCTCGATGGGCGCTTCGGTCGTGACGGCTACCTCTTCATCCTCACCGCTGACCACGCTGCTGCGCACAACCTCACCTTCGACCGCGACCATAAGATCCCCGGGCAGGCCTTCCGTAGCGATCTGGCTCGTCGTATCGCCGACTCCGCAGCCTGTGCTTATATCGGACGTGATGCACAGATCGTCCGTGGGTATATGAACTATCAGGTCTTCTTCCGTCAGGACCTTATCGACTCGCTTGGCGTCAACCGCCACGGCCTCTATCAGGCGATCTGCAAGGCCCTCAAGGATAAGCTCCCTGGTGTAGCCTACGCTGTGCCTGCCGAAGAAGTGGCTATGGCTGCGATCCCCGATGCGATCAAGACGCGTATCATCAACGGCTACCGCAAGGGGCGCAGTGGTGATGTCTTCATCGTACCCGATCCAGGGTGGTACTCGAAGTCAGGTACTTCGCTGCCGCAGGGTACGACGCACGGCGTATGGTCTCCCTACGACACGCATATCCCCCTCATCTTCATGGGGCATGGCGTCCGTGCAGGCCATCTTTATCGTGAGACGTATATCACGGATATCGCTGCTACGCTGGCTGCTCTCCTGAAGACGCAGTATCCCTCGGGTTGCATCGGGCATCCTATCACCGAAGCCTTCGCACCCGCTGCGACTTCGGCTGCTCCCGCTGCCACCACGACGCGCCGCAGATAGCCTCTTTCCTCCGGAATAACCACCTTACATCCGCGCCTGATACCCCAGCTGGTATCGGGCGCGAATGCTTTGTATGGGGGGTGCTGATAGACTTTCTCTATGGAGTTGGAAAGTCCGTGGAGCTATATTGAGCTATCTTTGCACTCCATATCTCTATTTATCACAAATGAACAGGAAAGATTACGAAATTATGGCCCCCGTGGGCTCCTATGAGTCGCTCATGGCGGCTATCAACGCGGGTGCTGACTCCATATACTTCGGTATCGAAGGCCTCAATATGCGCTCGAAGAGTGCGAATAACTTCACTACCGAAGACCTCCATAAGATCGCGGCGATCTGCCGTGAGCACGACGTCAAGAGTTATCTCACCGTCAATACCATCATCTACGACGAAGACCTTGCACTTATGCGTGAGATCATCGACTCGGCGAAGGCTGCCGACGTCTCGGCTATCATCGCTGCCGACGTCGCACCCATGCTCTACGCACGTAGTATCGGTGTCGAAGTCCACCTCTCCACCCAGCTCAATATCACCAACGTCGAGGCGCTGCGCTTCTACGCGCAGTTTGCCGACGTCGTGGTCTTGGCACGTGAGCTGAATATGGACCAGGTCGCAGCCATCCATAAGGCGATCATCGAGGAGCCCATCGTCGGCCCTGCTGGTGAGCCCATCCGTATCGAGATGTTCGCCCACGGCGCCCTCTGTATGGCCGTCTCGGGTAAGTGCTACCTCAGCCTGCACGAGCAGGGTAAGAGCGCTAACCGTGGCTCCTGCTCGCAGATCTGCCGCCGCTCCTACGAGGTCAAGGATAAGGAGACGGGCATCGAGCTGGAGATCGACAACCAGTACATCATGTCGCCCAAGGATCTGAAGACGATCCACTTCCTCAATAAGATGCTCGATGCTGGTGTGCGCGTCCTCAAGATCGAGGGCCGTGCGCGTGGTCCCGAGTACGTCGATACCGTCGTGCGTGCTTACCGCGAGGCCGTCGATACCTATTGCGCGGGGAACTTCACCACGGACAATGTCGAGAAGTGGGACAACCACCTCGGGCAGGTCTTCAACCGCGGCTTCTGGGACGGTTATTATCTCGGTCAGCGCCTCGGTGAATGGACGTCGAGCTACGGCTCTTCGGCTACGAAGCAGAAGGTCTACGTCGCCAAGACGACCAAGTACTTCGGGAAGGTCGGTGTCGGGGAGTTCGCCGTCGAGAGTGGCGAGCTGAAGGTCGGTGATGAGATCATCATCACGGGGCCTACGACGGGGCTTGTGCGCTTTGTCGTCGAAGAGATCCGCGTGGACATGGAGCCTGTGGAGAAGGCCGTCAAGGGTCAGCTCTGCTCAATCGCTGTCCCCGAGAAGGTGCGCCCAGGTGACCGCCTCTATCTCTTCACCGATCGTAAGGTCATGCAGTAGTTGCTACCCATCGCTTCATCTCCCGCCCGTATCTGGCGGGCTAATGACCCATCCCCCACGGAGCTACTCCGTGGGGGATGGGTCGTATATGGAGTGGGGGAGTGGAGCGGGAGGATATGGCTCTCTGCGGGGGAGCGATGTGAACCTATATTGGTCAGCGGGCGAAACCGTATAGCTTCGTGTGACGACCAATATTAGGTTGTTGCTCCGTGTAGGGATAAGAGTTGTGGACGAGTAGCAGATAAGTTTGGACTACGTACGTGGCTCTAATATCTACGTACGTGGATATTTGGATTTACATACCTGGTCTTTAAGACTACGTGCATAGATAGAAGGAACCCACTACGTGAATGCGCTTTTCCCTTCGCGAGAACGATGCTTTTCCCTCCGCTGGATAAGCGGAATACACGTGATAAGGCTAAGGGCTTGCGTACCACTTCGGAGAGGTATATCGGGGAGCTGGGCGTGCGATACCTTAGCAGAACAAATAGAGGACAGGACTCTCGGTAACCAGTACTGCTTGCTTTTTGTCCCTCAAAGGTGCTTATATCTTAGTGCCTTGCACGGGGTGATTTTTCTCCCCGCTTCGGGTACTTCCCCCGTCCGCTATACCTCGCTACCCGATCTATACGAATGGTCTTCCTCGCAGCTGTGGTGCGGAGAATATCCGGCTATACCGCTTGGGAAGCGTAGTCAAGTAGCCTATATGTACATAGGTAAGGGCGACGAATTTGCTCAGGGTGTTTGGTGGATAAATAATTTGTTATACCTTTGCACTCGCAACTGAATGCTGCTCGTGTGGTAGGCGGTTGACATTGGGAGGCCCATTCGTCTATCGGTTAGGACGCAAGATTTTCATTCTTGAAAGGGGGGTTCGATTCCCCCATGGGCTACGATAACAACAAAAAGAAAAGATACAAATGGCAAATCATAAGTCATCCATCAAGAGAATCCGTCAGACCAACGCTCGTCGTCTGCACAACCGCTACTACGCCAAGACGGCTCGTAACGCTGTGCGTCGCTTCCGTGCGCTGACCGATGCTGCTGAAGCTCGCGCAGCTCTGCCCCAGCTCAGCTCGATGCTCGACCGCCTCGCTGGCAAGAAGATCATCCACAAGAACAAGGCTGCAAACCTCAAGAGCAAGCTCGCTAAGCAGGTAGCACGCCTCGGCTAAGAGTAGCCACCTCCCCATCTGCTGTCAAGCATCTCCCTTCGGGAAGATGTGAGACAGAATTCAGGCGGCCCCTTCGTCTATCGGTTAGGACGCAAGATTTTCATTCTTGAAAGGGGGGTTCGATTCCCCCAGGGGCTACCAAGCAAGAAGCACCGACATCCTCCCTATGAGGTATGTCGGTGCTTCGCTTTTATATGCCATGATATAGGCACGATGTGCTTATGATGCAGAAGGTGTGTGACCTCGATAGGGGCGAGGAGCCCTGCGGTAAAGGGAGTAACCCCCTACATAGCAGGCGGTAAGAGTGTGCTCCGAGGGAAATTCCGTATCTTTGTAGAAGCTCTATGCCCTACCAGCGGCGGGGCTACTACGGCTGCCCCTCGGGGGGCTGCATCAAAAAGTATAATCGATAGACGAATGAAATCAAGACGAATATTGTATATCTCGCAGGAGATCTTCCCTTACCTCCCCGAATCCGATATCGCGACGACGGCACGTCAGCTGCCGCAGGGGATTCAGGAGCTGGGTAATGATATCCGCATCTTCATGCCCCGCTTCGGTGTCATCAACGAGCGCCGCAATCAGCTGCATGAAGTCATCCGCCTCTCGGGGATCAACATGATCATCAATAACAATGACCATCCACTGATCATCAAGGTCGCTTCACTGCCGACCGCCCGCCTGCAGGTATACTTCATCGACAACGATGATTTCTTCAAGCGTAAGACCGTCTTCGACGTCGACCCCAAGGTGGGCAACGACAACGACGAGCGCTCGATCTTCTTCGTGCGTGGTGCCCTCGAAGCCATCAAGAAGCTCCGCTGGATCCCCGATATCATCCACTGCCACGGTACCTTCACCGCGCTGGGTATGCTCTATCTGAAGAAGTACTACCACGATGACCCTTGCCTGAAGAAGGCCAAGATCATCTACTCGCTCTACGATGAGCCCGCTCCCGTAGAGATCCCCGACACGCTCTTCGAGTGCCTGAAGTTCGACAAGATCAAGCCCGCAGCACTCTCCGTACTTGATGGCAAGACCGACTACGAGGCACTGAACCGCCTGGCCATCCACTACGCCAACGGGGTCGTACAGGGCAGCGCCGAGATCTCGCCCAGCCTCAAGCAGTACATCGACGAGAGTGGGGTGCACTTCCTCCCCTATACTCCTGTCGAAGGGTGCGCCGAGGTGTATAATGAATTCTATAAGAAGATCCTCCCATGATGAAGCTTGCTTCAGCTCTATATGTAGGCCTCCTCTCGCTGGGCCTTGTGACGCTCTCCTCTTCCTGCGCCGAGGACAACCTCTCGGGTATCGGTGAGAGCATCCAGCCTAACCACGACAAGGTCACCGGACTGGCGACGACGATCACCTTCGACGCCACCACGGTAGCCACCCCTACACTCTATACCGATGGTACGACTTCGCTCCTCGGTACGCTCATCGACGAGACGGGCTCGACCGTCACGGGTGAGTTTATCAAGCAGATCCGTACTGCCGAAGGGGTTGCCTTTGAGGAGGCTGACAATGCCCAGCTAACCATTGACTCGGTCTACTTCCGTATCTATTCGGACCGCACCGAGGGGAACGCTGAGTCGCAGATCAAGGTCAACGTCTACAAGCTCGCTCAGCCCGTCACCACGGCTGGTACCTCGAGCCAGACGCTCGGCCAGTACCGCACGGGCGCGACGCTCTTGGGCTCTGCCACCATCCAGCCCAGCGCTGGGACGCTCATCCAGCAGAACTCCACGATGCGCTACTTCACCATCCCTCTGGATGTGAGCCTCGGGAAGCACTTCTTCGATGCGACGCGCTCGGCGACGCTGAAGAGTGCCTTCAACTCGCAGTCGCGCTTTGACCGCGAGATCTTCCCTGGCTTCTACGTAGCACCTGTCACGGGTCGTGGCTTCCTCCTTGAGGTCACGGAGGTCGCTCTCCTGATCCACTACAGTGTGCCCAACAAGGAGAAGCCCGCCGAGCGCGTGAAGTACGTGAAGACCTTCGTCGATACGAAGCTCACCTCACGCCTGAACGCTCTGAGCAGCGGCGACATCTCGAGCCTCACGGCTCCATCTGCGGAGTATAGCTATGTCAAGGGCCCCGCTGGCGTGACGACGAAGTACACGCTCTCGGTGAGCGAGCTGCAGAAGCTCCTCGCTTCCGCACCTAAGCCCACCACGACGCCTGTGCCCAGCGACTTCATCGGCCGCGCTTGGATGCTCGCTGATGCGAACTTCTCCGTCAAGGTCAATAGCCCTGAAGGGCAGCGCACGAACCAGCCCGACTACCTCCTGCTCCTCCCCTCAGACAAGGTGACGGCGTTCTTCTCGGCCGATGTGCAGGCCGTCCAGTCGGGTAAGTCGTACCTCTCGAAGAAGTATACCGCCAGCGACAAGGCGTATAAGTTCAACAACATCGCCCGTATCGTCACCGAGCATCTGGCAAAGTACGCCACCTACTCCGCCGCTACGGGCTGGACGATCTCCACGCCACTAGAGCTGAGCCTCGTACCCGTATCGGTGACGTCATCAGGCTCCAACGGCTCTGCGAGCATCGCCGAGCTCATCCGTCCGAGCTTCCTCCGCCTCTCGAAGGCTACCACGGACCTCCAGGTGAGCTTCGTGAGCGTACAGCTCCAGCAGCAGTAAACCCCTATCTGACGCCCACAGAGAACAGGCCTCGTCATCCCGAGAACCCCCTGCTCCCTGTGGGCGTCACTCTATACACTACCTAAGTACCTATACGACTACGTCTATGCAGTCCTCCATCAAGCTCCGCCTGACGGTGATGAACTTCCTCCAGTTTGCAGTCTGGGGGGCCTACCTTACTTCTATGGGGCGCTACCTCGGTACCGCAGGCTTCGGCTCCGAGATCGGGAACTTCTACGCCATGCAAGGTCTCGTGTCGCTCTTCATGCCTGCTCTCATGGGTATCGTCGCTGACCGCTGGATCCCAGCACAGCGCCTCTTAGGGGTCTGCCATATGTTGGCAGGGATGCTGATGCTTGGCGTCTTCCTCTACACGCAGACCGATGCGCCCTCTTATCCCAGCCTCTTTGCGCTCTACTCGCTGAGTGTCGCCTTCTACATGCCGACGCTGGCGCTGAGCAACTCCGTCGCCTACACCTCGCTCGATCAGGCGGGGCTGGATCTGGTGAAGAGCTTCCCTCCGATCCGTGTCTTCGGTACGGTGGGCTTCATCTGCACGATGATCGCGGTGAGCCTGCTCGGTCTCGAGGCTACGAGTGGGCAGTTCGCTGTCTCGGCTATCATCAGCCTCGTCCTCGCAGTCTACGCGCAGACGCTACCCAACTGCCCCACGGCTCCCAAGGGGCAGAGCAAGAGCCTCGTCGAAGCCCTTGGCCTGCGTGCCTTCGTACTCTTCAAGCAGCGTAAGATGGCGCTCTTCTTCATCTTCTCGATGCTCCTCGGTGTCAGCCTGCAGATCACCAATGGCTTTGCTAACCCCTTCATCAGCACCTTCGGCGAGATCCCTGCTTATGCTGATACCTTCGGCGTGAAGTACGCGAATATCCTCATCTCCCTCTCGCAGCTCTCCGAGACGCTCTGCATCCTGCTCATCCCCTTCGCGCTGCGTCGCTTCGGTATCCGCCGTGTGATGCTCATCGCTATGGTGGCGTGGGTCCTGCGCTTTGCCCTCCTCGGTCTTGGTAACCCAGGTAGCGGCGTATGGCTCTTCCTGCTGAGTATGATCGTCTACGGGGTGGCCTTCGACTTCTTCAATGTGTCGGGGTCGCTCTTCGTGGACAAGGAGACTGACCCCTCGATTCGCTCCAGTGCCCAAGGCCTCTTCATGATCATGACCAATGGTATCGGTGCGACGCTCGGCTCGCTCGGTGCGCAGGCGGTGATCAATCGCTTCGTCTACTCTCAGAGTGAGGCGACGGCTATTCTCTCGGGCTGGACTACGAGCTGGTATGTCTTCGCTGCCTATGCTGCTGTCGTAGCAGTGCTCTTCGCCGTGCTCTTCCGCTACAATACCGCCACCGAGGCGAAGTAGTGCACCCGTCCTCGTCCCTTATCCCTCTTGTAGCCTCACTGAGCCGATGAATATCGCCTTCGATGCCAAGCGCATTACACACAATGCTACCGGCCTCGGGAACTACAGCCGCTTCGTGCTCGACACGCTCACGGAGTTCCGCCCAGAGAACCGCTATCTGCTCTTCTCGCCCTCTACGGGTGACCCCTCGCTCTACAAGCGCTTGCTGGCCAATCGCTCGGTGCGGCTCATCACGCCCCATCGTGCACTGGCCTTCGCAGGGGGCAATCTCTGGCGCAACTTCTCCGTGGCCTCGCGCTGTCGTACGGAGCAGGTCGACCTCTTCCATGGGCTGACCAATGAGCTTCCCATCGGGCTGTACAATGCCCAGCGCATAGGTACGGTCGTCACCATGCACGACTTGGCCTTCATCCGCTACCCGCAGTTCTACAAGCCCATCGACCGCCTGCTCTACCGCAAGAAGTACGGCGCGTCGGCTCGTCATGCCGACCACGTCATCACCGTGAGCGACCAGACGCGCCGTGATGTCATCGATATCTTCGGCATTGAGGAGGAGCGTGTGACGACCGTCTATCAGGGTTGCTCCGAAGCCTTCGCAGCGGTGACGCCCGAGGATGTCGTAGTGGCACGTCAGGCACTGAACCTCCCCGAGCGCTATATCCTTTTCGTCGGGAGTATCGAGGAGCGTAAGAACCTCGCCCTCATCGTCGAGGCACTCGCTCAGCTTCAGGACAAGGACATCCACCTCGTGGCGGTCGGCCGTAAGACACCCTATGTGAATACCGTCGTCGACAGCGCCCGCCGCTTGGGTGTCCTCTCTCGCCTGCACCTCATGCACGGCGTCGGCTCGGCGATGCTCCCAGGTGTCTATGCGGGAGCGAAGGTCTTCGTCTACCCCTCGCGCTTCGAGGGCTTTGGTATCCCGCTCATCGAAGCTCTGAATGCTGGCGTGCCCGTCATCGGTGCTACAGGCTCTTGTCTGGAGGAAGCTGGTGGCCCCAGCAGCCTCTATACCGACCCCAGTGACGCCACGATGCTCGCCAGCATGATCGACCGCGTCCTCATCGACATCTCCCTGCGTCAGAAGATGATCACCGACGGCCGTGAGTACGTGGAGCGCTTCACGCCGAAGCGCCTTGCTCGGGATCTCTCTGCCGTGTATGAGAATGTCCTCCTCACCTACGAATAACCCCCTTACCCCACTCAATGAAATACCTCATCGTAGGCCTCGGCAATATCGGGGCTGAATACGATATGACCCGCCACAACATCGGCTTCCGTGTAGCCGACGCCATCGCTACCCGTCTGGGTGTGCGCTTTGAGACGAAGCGCTACGGCGATGTCGCTATGGGTCGTGCTAAGAGCGCGCAGATCGTCCTGCTCAAGCCCTCTACCTATATGAACCTCAGCGGCGAAGCTGTCCGCTACTGGATGAGCACGGAGAAGATCCCTATCGAGCGCGTGCTGGTCATCGTTGACGACCTCGCTCTGCCCTTCGGTGCACTCCGTCTCAAGGGCAAGGGAAGTGACGCTGGTCACAACGGGCTGAAGAATATCGCCCAGCTCCTCGGCTCGCAGTCCTATGCCCGCCTGCGCTTCGGTATCGGGAATGACTTCCCACAGGGCGCACAAATAAACTACGTCCTCGGGCGTTTCTCCCCTGAGGAAGAGGCGCAGATGCCTGAGCGTCTGGAGACCTTCGTCGACGCCTCCATCGCCTTCTGCCTGGAGGGGATCGCCTCTACGATGAACCGCTTCAACGCTAAGTAATCGCCCCCATCGTCCAACTATTCATCACCTAAATACAACCTCTTACTCATGAAGCAAGTCATTGCCACCACCAAGGCACCAGCCGCTATCGGCCCTTACAGTCAGGCTATCCTCGTCGGAGATATGCTCTTCGCATCCGGTCAGCTCGGTATCGATCCCGCTACGGGCGAGTTCCCCGAAGGCGTCACCGCTCAGACCGAGCAGGTCTTCCGCAACATCCACGCGATCCTCGCTGAAGCTGGCTTCACCATCGATCAGGTCGTCAAGACCACGTGCTTCCTCGCTGATATGGGCGACTTCGCTGCTATGAACGCCGTCTATGAGAAGCAGTTCACGGGCACCTTCCCTGCACGCTCTGCCGTAGCTGTGAAGACGCTGCCTAAGAATGGCCTCGTAGAGATCGAGATCATCGCACACCGCGGCTAAGCCACTGCGGCAAGGTCACACACCACACATCAGCCCCACGGCTTTCCCTCTATGGGAAGGCCGTGGGGCTTCTCTTTTCTCTCCTCCCTGCACGCCCTCTGAATGCGACTGTTGCCGAGAGTCCTGTCCTCTATTTAGTGTGCTAAGGTATCGCACGCCCAGCTCCCCGATATACCTCGTCGAAGAGATACGCAAGCCCTTCGCCTGATCGTGAGTATTCCTCTTATCCAGCGGAGGGAAAAGTGTCCTTCTCGTGAAGGAAAAAGCACCTTCCCGTAGTGGTATTCTTCTATCTATGTACGTAGTCTTAAAGGCCAGGCACGTCAATCCAAATATCCACGCACGAAGCTATTAGATCCACGTACGTAGCCCAAACTTATCTGCCACTCGTCCACAACTTTTATCCCTATGCGGAGCAACAACCTAATATAGGTCACTTCACAAAGCTATATAGCTTTCTTCACCATCCTATATAGGTCGATATCACCCCCTCGTAGTGTGGAGGGGTAAAGGGTCGGGGCGAAAGGTGAATATACCTCCCTGGGGAGCGGGATTAGCGGGGCAAGCCGTACCTTTGTGACAAATAGAAATAGATCTACTCGTCGCACGATGCGCTCACGAATCCTTTACCTCCTCCGCTTCGCCCTCGTGGTGCTGCTGAGCTTCCTTGTCCTCAAGGGATGCTTCCTTCTGCTCGTCCCAGCCGAAGGGGCGCTGAGTATGGGGGACATCTTCGCTGTACTCTATCACGGGCTGAGCTTGGACTTCTCCGTGCTGGGCTACCTGCTCGTCATACCCCTCTTGACGACGGCGGTGAGCTGCTTCTTTCGCACCTTCCCCGCCCGTCGCACCCTCCGACCTTATCACATCCTCACGGCTGCCCTCATCAGCATCGTGGGCATCACCGATGTGCGGCTCTATCCCTTCTGGGGCTTCAAGCTCGATGCTTCGATCTTCCTCTATTTGGATCAGCCAGGCGAAGCCTTCGCGAGTGTTAGCCTTCCCTTCATCCTCCTCTCGATCCTTCTCGTGCTCGTCATCGGCCTATCCGTCGGCTTTGCCCTCGACCGCACGACAGAGGAGCGCTGGCCCGAGCTTCGCCGAGGCGGACTCTACGCCCTGCCCTTCGTCCTCCTCTTAGGGCCGACCTTCCTCATGATCCGTGGGGGCGTGAGTCAAGCGACAGCCAATGTCGGGCAGGTCTACTTCAGTGACCGCCAGTACCTCAATCACGCTGCCGTCAATCCGCTCTTCAGCCTCTTCTCCTCGCTCGGGAAGGCCGAGGACTATGATGCCGAGTATAATGCCTTCGATGAGAAGACGCTCGGTGAGCTGACCAAAGACCTCTTCCCCGCCGAGTCCCTTGAGGGCGATACGCTGCTGACGACCCGCAGACCGAATATCGTCCTCCTCGTCCTCGAGAGCTACGGCGCTCGCTATACGGGTGTCTTGGGCGAGAAGCCCGAGGTCAGCCCGCACTTTGATAGCCTGGCTCGTGAGGGTGTCCTCTTCTCGCGCTGCTATGCCAATAGCTACCGCACCGACCGCGGGCTTATCTCGATCCTCAGTGGCTATACGAGCTTCCCCACGCACTCGGTGATGAAGCTCCCTGTGAAGAGCCGTACCCTGCCCTCCATCGCGGGGAGTCTGCGTGAGGCGGGCTATGCGACGAGCTTCCTCTACGGGGGCGATGCGAACTTCACCGGTATGAAGGGCTACCTCCTCGGCTCGGGCTATCAGCAGGTCACCGATGACCACACGCTCCCTCGTAGCCTCCCGCGGACGAACTGGGGTGTGCCCGACGGCCCTGCCTTCGACGTCCTCTATGATGAGATCGTCCGTATGCCTGCGGATCGCCCGTGGTACAAGACGATGCTCACGCTCAGCAGTCACGAGCCGTTTGACGTGCCGTACAAGCGCCTGCCTTCGCCCGTGTCGAATGCCTTTGCCTACCTCGATGAGTCGCTGGGGCGCTTCGTCGCACGCCTCAAGGCGACCCCGCAGTGGAAGGACCTCCTCATCATCTGTGTGGCAGATCACGGCTATTCGGAGCTCGGCTCGGACGATCGCAATAGCACGGCTGTGCACCACATCCCCCTGCTTTGGATCGGTGGTGCGGTGCGCTCGCCCCGTGTCGTCGATGCGCTGATGACGCAGTCCGACCTCTCGGCGACGCTCCTGGCGCAGCTCGGACTCAGCTACCGCTCGTTCACCTTCGCCCGCAATGTCCTTGCACCGAACTATACCTATCCCTTCGCCTACTACACGTTCAATGATGGCTTCGGCTTTGTCGACAGCACGGGCGTCACGGTGATGGACAATGTCAGCGGCCGTGGCATCGAGGTGACTCCCGCGCCCTCGGAGCACCGCACCGCCCTCGGCCGTGCGCTCCTCCAGCTGACGCACGACGACCTCGCCCGTAGGTAAAGGCATCTCCTTCGCGAGGTGGATAGGTTAACGAAAACGGCATTTCGTTAACCTATCGTAGCGGATATGTTAAGCAAATCGGCATATCGTTAACCTATTCTCCACTATAAAGCAGCCCGCCCCCGTCCACTCATATTGGACGGGGGCGGGCTGCGCTTTGTGGGGCTGGGGCTTTTCTATTCTTGCCGTTCCTGCTCTACTGAACTCAATAAAGCCGTGAGTTCGGTATTGACATAGTAGCTTTCTCTCCCAATCTTTATGTGTGTCAGTAGTCCAGTCTCTACGATGAGCTGTAGATACTTACTGGCAGTCTGGCGGGAGATTTGTAGATCTCGCATGAGGAAGACTATCTTGGTGTAGGGATGGAAGAATAGGTTGTTGAGAAGTTCATGCTTATATTGCTTTTCAAAGATGGGGCGAAGGCGCTCCTTGAACTTCTGCATAAGAGCCTTAATCCCACGCACGAGATAAATAGACTCTTTAGCCGCCTCCTCAATGCCCTTGAGTAAGAAGATAACCCATTCTTCCCACGCCTGATCTTGCTCCGCTCCAGTCGTATCCCTAACGCGCTGTAGGTAGCTATAGTAGGCCGATTTATTGTGGTTGATGTAGCGACTGAGGTAGAGTATAGGGAGGTCAATACGATCTTCCTTGACGAGATAGAGGATGTTGAGGATACGCCCTGTCCTACCATTGCCATCATAGAATGGATGTATACTCTCGAACTGGTGGTGGATGACTGCCATCTTAATTAGGGGATCCAGGTCACTCAAGGAAGAGTCATTGATGTAGGCTTCGAGGTTGGCCATCAGTTGACGTATCTCCCCAGCTTCTTGTGGTGGAGTGTAGATGACTTCTCCGTCATTGCGCTTGAGCGTCGTGCCTGGAGTCGATCGGAAGCCTGCTTGGTTAAGCTCAATCAGCTCTTGTATCTCACAGAGGATACCGCAGGTGAGTAAGCCTTGCTCGCGTATCCTTTTGAAGCCATAGATAATGGCTTCGCGGTAGCGGAGTACCTCTTTTTCAGCGCTCTTCATTCCAGCCAATTCCCCTGTGTGATATTTATGCTCGGCTTGATAGAGGTCATCTTGTGTGGTGACTATATTCTCTACTTCAGAGCTGGTGCGGGCTTCCTGGAGAGTGAGCGCACTGATGAGAATCCCTTCATTAGGTATGGTAGGTGCTATCCCCTTGAGCTCGGCGAGGCTTCTATTTGCTTGGTTCAATTGCTTGAGAATGCGCTTGGTCTCAAGGTCGCACTGGAGAGGAAGGGTCGGAATCTGATACATACGCAGCTGATACTTCTACTTGTTTGCCTATAAAATTAAGCTATTTCTCCGAGGAGGAACTCTCGATAGGTTAACGAAAACGGCTTTTCGTTAACCTATCATAGAGATCATGTTAAGCAAATCGGCATATCGTTAACCTATTCCCTTCCATAAAGCAGCCCGCCCCCGTCCACTCATATTGGACGGGGGCGGGCTGCGCTTTGTGGGGCTGGGCTTACTTCTTCTTGCGCTCGCGCCAGCTCTTGATGATGGGATAGAAGACCGTGACGCCCGAGAAGGCGAGCATAAGGATCGTCAAGCCATCGAGGCGCAGGCTAGAGGAGATGATCCAGATGACCAGCACCAGCCAGAGGATGGTGATGACGACCATCTGCGTCGGGGTCAGGGGACGACGGTAGGCCATAGCGATCGGCTCTTAGCGGCGAAGAAGCTCAGCAGCTTCGCGTGCGAAGTAGGTGAGGATGAGGTCAGCACCAGCACGCTTGATCGAGAGCAGGCTCTCCATCATGATACGCTCGCGGTCGATCCAGCCATTGAGACCAGCAGCCTGGATCATAGCATATTCGCCACTGACCTGATAGGCTGCCAAGGGTAGGTCGTAGCGGTCGCGTGCCCAGCGGATGACGTCGAGGTAGGGCAGGGCAGGCTTGACCATGACGATGTCTGCACCTTCGGCGATGTCGCCTTCGATCTCACGCATAGCTTCACGGATGTTCGCAGGATCCATCTGGTAGCTACGGCGGTCACCGAAGCTGGGGGCGGAGTCGGCTGCATCACGGAAGGGGCCGTAGAAGGCGGAGCTGAACTTCGCAGCGTACGACATGATGGGGAGCTGCTCGTAGCCAGCTTCGTCGAGGGCCTGACGCATGGCGGCGATACGGCCATCCATCATATCGGAGGGAGCGACGATGTCGGCACCTGCCTCGGCGAAGGAGACAGCCTGACGGCAGAGATAGGGGAGTGTGGCATCATTGTCCACGGTATAGTGGTCGTGGAGGATACCGCAGTGGCCGTGGTCGGTGTACTCGCACATGCAGATATCTGCGATGACGATGAGGTCGGGTAGAGCGGCCTTGAGCGCGCGGATACCCTGCTGTACGATGCCGTTGTGTGAATAGGCTTCGCTACCGGTGTGGTCCTTGTGCTCGGGGATACCGAAGAGCATCACCGAGAGTACGCCTACACTGTAGAGGCCTTCGCACTCCTTGACGAGCTCATCGACCGAGAGGCGGTACTGCCCAGGCATGGTCTTGATCTCCTCGCGGATGCCACTGCCGTGGACGACGAAGAGAGGAGCGATGAAGTCAGCGGGCTCAAGAGCGGTCTCACGAACGAGCGCACGGAGGTTGGGGGTCATACGTAGGCGACGCAGACGACTGATTGGATACATAGGGCTTATGGTTGATTAGGAATACTATCTGTGGTGTGTGCTGCCGTGCCGTCTACGAAGTAGGGGCTGAGGCGGATGCTATCCTCACGGGAGAAAGGCCCCGCAGAGCGTAGGACTGCCCAGCTAAGACGCTTGCCGTGGCGTAGGATGAGCTTGCGCAGGGTGGCACTCTGCTCTCGGGAGAGGTAGGGATGCCAAGGGAGGGAGTCGGCACGGAGCTGGGGGAGGGCAAAGCGCTTCGGGGGCGTCTTGATGACGAACCACGGACGCAGGGCGAGGAACTTATCCTCATCCATACCGTAGACCTCCTGTAGCTGTAAGACGGTGTAGTAGCCACCGAGGCGCTCACGTAGAGCGAGGATGCGATGGGCATAGGCGGGACCGATACCCGGGACACGCAGGAGTGTCAGCGAGTCGATGCGGTTGAGGTCAAGGCTGACGTAGTGGGCGAACTTCTCCCCACGTGCTGTAGCTCCTGCTGGCGGGCCGACATAGTGCGGGTCACGTATGAGGCTATCGCGGTGGGGCTGCTGTCCTTCGGGAGCGTTGCTCTTGGAGGTGCTTCCTGCTTCGGTCGCCTGCATAGGCTGTGGGGCGGGCGAGCTGTGCGGGGCGAAGGCGTAGAGTGCTAGCCCCGAGAGGGTGATGAGCGAGAGGATGAGTAAGAATAGGCGCTCACTGCGGCTCGTGGTGGTCTTCCTCTGACGCATCGCTGGGGTGGCTTAGCCGACGTGCTCCTCGGTGGGGGCTTCGGTGCGGGTGTGTATGGCCTCGATACGGCCGTCGCGCAGCACGATCATACGGTCGGCTTGGGCAGCGAAGTCGGGGTCGTGGGTGACGATGACGAAGGTCTGGCCGAGTTCGTCGCGCAGATCGAAGAAGAGCTGGTGAAGGCTCTGCTTATTCGCCGTGTCAAGGCTCCCCGATGGTTCGTCGGCGAAGATGACCGCAGGCGAATTGATGAGGGCGCGGGCTACGGCGACACGCTGGCTCTCACCACCCGACAGCTCGGCAGGCTTGTGCGAGGCACGCTCCGCAAGGCCGAGACGCTCGAGGAGCCCGAGGGCACGCTCACGTACCTTCGAGCGGGACTCTCCAGCGATGAGGGCGGGGAGCATAACGTTCTCCAGTGCAGTGAACTCCGGCAGGAGCTGGTGCGCCTGGAAGATGAAGCCTATCTGGCGATTGCGGAGCTCGGCTTGACGGCGGGCGCTGAGGCGGGTGACTTCCTCCCCACAGATCTTCAGCGAAGCACCTTCGGCAGGGGCTTCGAGTGTGCCGAGGATCTGGAGTAGGGTCGTCTTCCCTGCACCGCTGGCTCCGACGATGGAGATGATCTCTCGGGGCGCGACGGTGAGGTCGATGCCCTTGAGGACCTCGAGTGAGCCGAAGCTCTTATGTATATGGGTAGCCTCGATGATCATAGGCTGGTAGGCTCAGTGGTGGGGTGATGCTGGATATGCTGGATGACGTAGGCCGCCAGATGACAGCCGAAGAGCGCGGGCATATAGGAGACAGTGCCAGCGGTAGAGCGCTTACACTGCTCGCCCTCGATCTCCTTGACGGCGTCGGAGTCCGGTAGCTCCGTGGAGAAGACCACGGGGAGCCCCTTATGGATGCCGAACTTACGCAGGCGCTTGCGCAGGGCACGTGCCAGCGTACAGTTGTAGCTCTTATTCAGGTCGGCCTGGTGGATCTGCGTCGGGTCGCTCTTGGCGCCTGCACCCATGGAGCTGATGATCGGCAGGCCGCGCTCTATGGACTTGGCGATGAGGTGCACCTTCGGGCTCAGCGAGTCGATGGCGTCGATGACGTAGTCGTAGCGGTGACGGTCGAGGAGCTCGATCATATTCTCATCCTTGAGGAAGGCCTCGATGACCTCCAGCTGGATGTGGGGGTTGATGGCGCGAAGGCGTGCAGCCAGGACGCTGGCTTTCGCCTCGCCGATGGTCTCGGTGGTGGCTACGAGCTGGCGATTGATATTCGAAGGCTGCACGATGTCGGCGTCGACGATGGTCATACGACCGATGCCTGCGCGGGCGATGAGCTCGGCTGCGAAGCCACCGACACCGCCGAGACCGACGATGAGGACGTGACACTGGGCGAGCTCGCTCACGCGCTCGTCACCGAAAAGGAGGCGGGTACGCTCGGTCCACGCCTCGGGAGGAGTCTGTTGCTGGGGCTGGTTCATTGGATGCCTCGGTCGTTGAGGGCTTGCTGGTAGCGCTTAGCATTCAGCATGTGCACGGCGAAGGAGGAGGCGAAATTGTGGTAGCCAGAGAAGTCCTCCTTAGCACACATATAGAGGTAGTCGTGGCTCTCGGCAGCGAGGACGCTGTCGATGGTGCTCGTGCGGGGCTGGATGATAGGCGTCGGGGGAAGGCCCGTGACCTTGTAAGTATTGTAGGGGGAGTTCACCATGAGGTGCTCACCACGGATGCGCTTGAGGTCGAAGTTGCCGAGGGCGTACTTGACCGTGGGATCAGACTGCAGGCGCATCTCCTTACGTAGGCGGTTGAGGTAGAGCCCAGCGATACGGCGGTACTCGTCGCGCTTGCCTGATTCGCTCTCGACGATAGAGGCGAGTGTCGTCACCTCGAGGGGATTCAGCCCGAGGCGCTCTGCCTCTTCGGTGCGCTTACCCTTCCAGAAGAGCTGGTAGTGGGCTTGGAGGCTGTCGAGGACTTCGCGCCCTGAGGCTGCCCAGCGCAGGGTATGGGGCTCGCGGATGACCTCGGAGTAGAAGGCGCCGGGTTTCGTGCCATACTGCGCCATGAGGGCGGAGTCAGCGAGGAGCGTGCGGAGCGTGTCGGCCTTCACCCAGAGGTGCTGGGCGAGGAAGTCCACGAGCTCAGAGTCCTTGCGTACGGAGGGAGGTGTGAGCTTCAGTGGGCTGTCCTTCCCTTCCTTGAGGAGGGTGATGAGCTCCTGCATCGTCGTGGAGCGGAGGACGGCGTAGCGACCTGGGCGCATCGCATCGCCCGTCTCGCTAAGACCCTGCACTGCCGCTAGACGGTCAAAGACACGGGGGAAGCGCAGCCAGAGTTTCTTCTGCATCTGCTCACGTAGCTCGGCATAGTTGCTCCCTGGGGCTACGAGGAGGTAGGTCGTGTCGGTGGCGGGGCGACCAGCAGGTGTGGTATAGAGATAGCCACCAGCGAGGGTTGCTGCGGCTACGATGATGAGGATCAGGATGACGAAGACGCGCGTGCCTCGGCCACGACTGCGGTGGGGCGAGGAGAAGGAGCGTCGGCCATTGAGCCGCTGGTAGTGGGCTACTGAATGCTTACTCATACGGAGTGGGATGTCGGATTAGCGGAAGATATCGGCGGGCTCAGCGAGGCGCTTCAGCTCGCTACCGCGGATAGCATAGAAGGAAGGCAGGCTCTGGGTATTGTAGTCCTGAGCTGCGGTATGGTTGAGGTCTTGGACGCAGATCCAGGGCAGAGCGCGTGAAGCATTCTTCCACAGATAGGCGTCTTGGTCTTCGGAGACTTCGAAGATGATGAGGTCGGGATGGGCGGACTGCAGGGTGCGCAGCTCGGCGACGAGGGCGGGCGACCAGTCGCCAGCGTAGGCGGTGAAGCAGACGAGGACGGGGTGGCCCTTAGCGACCTCAGCGGTGAGGGAGCGCATCTGCCCCTTCTGGTCACGCAGGCGGATCTCGGGGAAGGCGACGACCTCCACGGGGGCAGCCGTCATCGTCGTGTCGGGATGGGCCTCGCGCTGACGAGCACGCGCCATAGCGATGGAGCGCAGAGCCGCCTGCTTCAGGAGCGGCGTGTAGGGGGCATTGGGGTGGAAGGCATCGTAGGCCGTGGCGACAGCGGCGAAGGCGCGGTCATCGCCAGGATGGTCGATGGAGAAGTACGTCCCGCCGAGGTAGCTCTGGAAGAGGGCGTAGTAGGCAGCAGCGCCCTTGGGGTCGCTGAAGATGTACTTGCTCGTGAGGGTGTTCTTCAGCTGCATGGAGAGCGAGTCGATACGTGCCAGAGCTACGCCACGGTCGAGGGTGCCATTATTGAGCTGTGTGAGGATTGCCTCGATCGCCTTGTCGGTGGCGGTGCGCAGCTGCCCGATCTCACGGATCTGCTTATTGGCCTCGTCGCCCGACTCGATCTTGTAGGTCGAGAAGAGGTCTTTGCCCGAAGCCGAGAGGGTGAGGTGCGTGACGGAGTCGGCTGCGAAGGGGATGAAGCTCTCCCCGAGGCGCAGGCGGTAGAAGGCGGGATAGCTATGTGCCTCGCGACGGAAGCGGAAGCGACCCTTCTCGTCGAGGGTCACGGAGTCGATGAGCTGAGGTTCGTCGGTGTCGGTCGTCTCGAGGTAGAGCGTCTTGCCTGCGGCATCGGTGATGGTGCCTTCGGCGGTGAACTCATTACCTCCGCTCTTGGAGCAGGAGCCGAGAGCGAGGGAGCCGAGGAGAAGGAGGGAGAGGCGGAGCTTCGTCTTATTCATTGTCTGCCGTGTGAGGTATGTGATAGATGGGGCTATTAGAGTGTGGGGGCGTCCCAGTGCTCGCCGGTGGCGAGGAGCATCTCCTCAGCGCGGGCGACCTCTGCGAAGAGCTCTTCGCGTGTGGCAGCCTTGAGCATAGCGATGCGTACGGGGCGGAAGTTATCGATACCCTTGAAGATAGGGCTGGCGGCTATATGGCGGCGGCTGTGGAGGATGCCACGGCGCTCGTCGAGCTTGCGGATGTTGTTGTCGACGAGCTGACGGAGTACGTCGACGTAGAAGGCCTTCGGGTGGCGGGGAGCAGGCTCGCCCGTCTGGAGGTAGTGCTTCATCTCCTCGAAGATCCAGGGCTGGCCGATGGTAGCACGCCCGACCATCACGGCATCGATGCCGTAGGTGTCGAAGGCACGCTTCACCTCTTCGCCCGTGGTGATGTCACCATTGCCGATGATAGGGATGTGCATACGGGGATTCTCCTTCACCTTGCCGATGAGCGTCCAGTCGGCAGAGCCGGTGTACATCTGGGCGCGGGTACGGCCGTGGATGGTGAGGGCTTGGATGCCCACGTCCTGGAGGGCTTCGGCGAGCTCGACGATGATCTTACTATCGTTGTCCCAGCCGAGGCGGGTCTTCACGGTGACGGGGATCTTCACGGCCTTGACGATCTCGCTGACGATGCGGAGCATGACGTCGGGGCAGCGAAGCATACCGCTACCAGCGCCCTTGCCAGCGACACGCTTGACGGGGCAACCGAAGTTCAGGTCCAGCACCTCGGGGCCAGCGGTCTCGGCGATACGGGCGGCTTCGACCATAGGCTCGACCTCGCGGCCGTAGATCTGGATGGCTACGGGGCGCTCTTCGGCGCTGATCTCGAGCTTGCGCGTCGTGCCAGCGACCTGACGGATGAGGGCGTCAGCACTGAGGAACTCGGTGTAGACCATGTCTGCACCGAAGCGGCGACAGAGGAGACGGAAGGCGGCATCCGTCACATCCTCCATGGGGGCCAGTAGTAGGGGGCGCTCCCCGAGATCGACCGTACCTATTTTCATTCGCTTATCTGGGCTATGTATTGGGAGGCCGTCGTGAGGGCCTCATGGATATTGGGGCAGATGTAGGTGTCGCCGATGAGGTCGGCGATGCCTGTGGCACGCAGGGTCTCATGGACGCTGGGGCGCACGCCCGAGAGGACGAGTTGGATGCCCTCAGCCTGTGAGGTCTCGATGAGAATGCGGAGGTTGCGCACGGCCGTCGAGTCCATAAAGGGCACCTGACGCATACGCAGGATGCGCACCTTCGGGCGCGCCTTGGTGGCGAGGACGATCTCCTCGAAGCGGTTGGCGATACCGAAGAAGAAGGGCCCTTCGATCTCGTAGACCTCGACGCCCTTCGGCAGGTCGAGGGCTTCCTCACGACCTGCGAGCTGGCCGTCATCCTCGGAGCTGTGCACGTGGAGCTTGTCGCGGGAGACGACGATGCGTGTGGACTCGATGATGCGGCGCATGAAGAGGAGCATGGAGAGTAGGAGACCCAGCTCAATAGCTATGGTGAGGTCGAAGAGTACCGTGAGGAAGAAGGTGACGGCAAGCACGGCGATATCGCTCTTCGGGCCACGCAGCGAGGCGCGTACCGAGCGCCATCCGCTCATATTGTACGAGATGACGACGAGCACGCCCGAGAGGCAGGCCATAGGGATGTAGGCCATCAGGGGCATAAGGAAGAGGAAGATGAGCAGGAGGACCAGAGCGTGGGTGATGCCTGCGATGGGCGTACGGGCGCCGTTGTTGATGTTGGTCATCGTGCGGGCGATAGCTCCCGTGACGGGGATCCCGCCGAAGAAGGGCACGATGATATTGGCTACGCCCTGCGCCATCAGCTCGGTATTCGAGCGGTGACGCTCACCGATGACCCCGTCAGCGACGCTGGCCGAGAGGAGGGACTCGATAGCGCCGAGGAGGGCGATGGTGAAGGCGGGGCCGATGAGGTGCTGCATAGTCGCCCAGCTCAGCTCGGGCACGACGAGGTCGGGGATCTTCGAGGAGATCGTGTAGCGGTCGCCGATGGTGTCGAGGCCCGTGACGCCAGCATACTCCTTGAGGAGGTAGCAGACGATGGTCATCACGATGATGGCGACGAGGGAGCCAGGGACGACCTTCGTCAGGCGTGGGGTGAGCTGGATGAGGAGGATGCTCCCCAGACCGATGGCGAGCGTAGGCAGGTGGACGGAGCCGAGTGAGGAGAGGAGGACGCCCCACTTCGGTACAAACTCCTTCGGTAGACCCGTCAGCCCGAGGCCGAGGAGGTCGTTGACCTGCGTGGTGAAGATGGTCACAGCGATACCCGCCGTGAAGCCTAAGATAATCGGATAGGGGATGAACTTGATGAGCGATCCGAGCTTCAGTGCGCCCATTAGCAGGAGGAGGATACCCGCCATCAGCGTGGCGATGAGGAGTCCGCCCTGACCGTACTCGCCGATGATGCCGAGGACGATGATGATGAAGGCGCCCGTAGGCCCCCCGATCTGTACGGAGCTACCCCCGAGAGCCGAGACGATGAGCCCCCCGAGGACGGCGGTGACGAGCCCCACTTCGGGCGATACCCCGCTGGCGATAGCGAATGCGATGGCCATAGGTAGGGCGACGATCCCCACGATGAGCCCCGCTAAGAGGTCACGAGTGAGGCCCTGCCGCGTGTAGCCCTTGAGGCTATCGATGAGCATGGGGCGGAAGTTCAAGCGCTGCATGTCGAGTAAAAAGTAGGTTTTCTTCCTATACGATTAAATAGCTGTTAGATTACAAAGATAAGGAAAAGCCCCCGTGCCTCTGGGGATGCTGACCTCGTGGGCAGGGCTTGCGCATCGAAATTCTCCCGTACCGTTGGCGTCCACACGCCGCATCTTCTACACGTCTCTCCTCCTGCTCATCGTGACCTCTGCATATCCTATTACTCGCCCAGTGAGGGTAGAGCCAAAGACGAGACAGGAGAAGGCGATTGCCTTCTCCTGCTATTTTGATTGAGGTAGCCCCCGTGTCAAGGTGGGCTTCCGTATGCTTTGCCGGAGGCTGTATAAGGAGCTTCCCCTACTTCTTCACGCGTCGTAGCGTACAGACCTCAGCGTCATACGGGACAGAGAGATAATCAGGTATGATCACAGGACGATCGATTCCGACCAAGTGGCTTCGGCGTACTACTATCGTATCGTGTGCCGCATTCAAGCAGAGAAGTACATTGGCAAGTTCCTGATAAGGCTTGTCAGCTTTACCATAGAAGAAAGGCATTCTGTAAACATCTAATTGTAGAGAGCTCTTCTCTCTGTCCCAGATAAATCCCCCGCCTCGAATAAAGGAGGTCCCAGGCAGGAAAGAGTCCGTAGGGGTGATACATGCTTTACCATTCTTTGTGATTGATAGCTCCAGCCCGAGAGCATCGTACCAGTAGGAATCGTAATAGTTTGCCTTTTTCTGCACGATGATATGGGCACGCCACTGGTGGTTGCCAAAGCCCGTGCCTTCCCATTCTCCTACGAACTTATCGAGGTCATGGTGTCGGTCCTCAAAGTAGTAGCCTTCAGGGTTGCCACGGTTGTTGTCCGACACGCGCTTGAAGTCTCGTAAGTCCACGACCTGCGTCTGAGCAGAGACCCTCGCTCCAGAGATAAGGAGTAGGAGGGATAAGAGCCTAATTAGCTTGGTCATAGTAAAAAGGGGCGGGTTTATTCGGTGAGTAGCTCGGGTGACGAGTTGGTGTATCAAACAGGGGGAGTTCCCCTACTTCTTCACGCGTCGTAGCGTACAGACTTCTGACAGATAGCCCCCAGGGGGGATATAATCAGGGATATTCGGAATTTCATCAATCGCAATAACAGCTCCCTGACGTATCACGATCGTATCTTGATCAGCATTCATACAGAGAAGCACTTGGACTGTTGCCTGATAGGGGTGATCTGCTTCCCCATAAGAGAAGAGTACCGTATAGATATTAGGATCGACTGACCTTTTCTTCCTATCCCAATGAAGCCAAAGTCCTTGAATGAATGAAGTCCCAGGGATTAGATTTCTGGTCGGTGTGATAGCTGCCTTACCGTCCTTCTTGATTGAGAGCTCTAAGCCCAAAGCATCAGCCCAATAGGAGCCGTAGAAGTCTGATTTCTTTTGTACCGCGATATGGGCACGCCACTGATAGCCACCAAGGCCAACGCCTTCCCATTCACCTGCGAACTTGTCGAGGTCGTGGTGCTGGTCCTCAAAGTAGTAGCCTCGAGAATTGTAGTAATTGTTTTCTGTCACTTGATGGTAGTCCCGTAAGGCTGCGACTTGCGTCTGAGCATACCCTTCATTAGAGGGGAGAAAGAGGGCGAAGAATAGTAAGACTGAGAACGCTCTAACGGCCGCCGAGGGGATCGGCTGGGTGAGCATCTTGAATTGGCGTCCGACTTGTTGGACGGCTTTGATCGTGTATTCTCCGAGAGTAAAGAGAGCCATAGGGTAGCTGTAAGTGTTAGATGACTCAAAGGTAATAAGTTTTCCCTTGGATTTTAGGGGAGAAAAAAGGTGCGCGAGTAGCTGGATAATTTCATCCGAGTGCGGGGAAAAGTCGCGGGCGAGTAGTAGAAAAGCTTTGTCCACGTGCGTGGATCTAAAATCTACGTGCGTGGATCATAGAGATTACGTGCCGAGTCCTTAGGACTACGTACGTGGACAGAGGAAATGGCGTAGAGGAAGGGGCTTTTTCTTCGTGGAGGAGGAAGCTTTTCCTCCCGCTGGATGAGAAAAATCCCCGCGATAGGCGAGGGGTTCGGACTATGGCGGGGAAGAGGGATGCTGTGCTGGGGCGAGCAGGTGTGTCGAGGCTTAGCTCGGTGTTGCGCCTTCGCTGCTCTGAAGTGTCTTGCGGTACTCGGTGGGTGTGAGACCCGTCTGCTGCTTGACGAACTTGCCGAAGAAGGCAAGGCTCGAGAAGCCCTGCTGGAAGGCAATCTCCTTGGCTGTCTTGCTTGAGTAGCGTAGCTCCTGCGTGATGGCGCGCATCATGTACTGATGGATGAAGTGGATGGGCGTCTCTCCCGTCTGCTCCTTGATGATGCGTGAGAGGTGCTTCGGCGTGAGGTTCATCAGGGTAGCGATCTCCGAGACGGAGCGTATGCGCCCGCGTCGCATGGCCAGCAGGTCGAAGAAGAGGCGCATCTGCTGGTTGGCACGGGTCAGGTCTTGCGGGGTCGCTTGGCGGATCTCTTCGCTGACCTCACGGATGAAGGAGTAGAGGAGCGCCTGGATATGGATGCGTACGAGTTCGTCACGGAAGAGGGGATTGGGCGAGTGGCAGAGGGTGTGGATCTGCTGGTGGTAGATCTTGCTGAGCTCTATCGCATCCTCGCTCAGCGTGTAGATGGGCGACCTGCGCACATAGTCCGCGATGGGCCATATCAGGGTATTCAGTGCCTCCGTGCTCTGGATGATTTCCCAAGAGAGTCCCATGAGGACCAGATCGGCATCGCTCGAGGCGAGGCATTCCTCGATGAGAGAGCCCTCTTGGTAGCTAAGCCTCTGCCCCTGCTCGAGGCGATACTGCCGGCCGTCAATGGCGATCTGTATCGTCCCCTGACGGCAGTAGATCGCCATGCCGAAGCGCATGCGTGCGCCTATCATACGCTCGGGGAGCGTGTGCAGGCTATTGGCAAAGAGGAGCTTGTCATGGCAGTAGTCTATGCCAGGATCTCCCTTGAAGTCATTGGTCGTCCACTCGTGCGGCTGCATCTTGTCTCGGTAATGTGTCGGGGCTGTATTTGTGGGTGTAAAGGTAGGGGATATATGTGATACCTCGCCGTTGTCTAAATGTCGCATGGGGCGGGTAAAGCTTTCCCTTTCTTCGCATCGAGGGGGAGGGTGGGGGAGAAAACGCGACTATTTGCCCCCTCCGTGCAAAGGCGTATCGCTCCTTTCCCGCGCGAGTGCGCACGCATACAGCTTGCATATATGGGCGAAAATGACGAAAATTGTAGTCTAAAAGCAGGCTATGCGAGGTAGGGTGAAGAGGTCCTTTGCCCTACCTCCCATTGCACCCCATAGCAAGACAAATAAGATGATAGAAGAGAAGTTCCAGGCCGTCGTCCTGGGCGCTGGCGAAAGTGGTGTCGGCGCAGCCCTATTATACCAGAGTCGTGGTATATCCGTCATGGTCTCGGACTACGGGCATATCGCCCCGAAGTACAAGCAGGAGCTCGAAGCCAATGGCATCCCCTACGAAGAGGGTAGCCACACTACGGAGCTTATCCTGCGTGCCGAGGAGATCGTCAAGAGCCCTGGTATCCCCGAGAAGGCACCTATTATGGTGGCTATCCGTGAACGAGGCATCCCCGTCATCTCCGAGATCGAGCTGGCAGGTCGCTACCTCAAGGGCAAGGTCATCGGTATCACGGGGAGCAATGGGAAGACCACGACGACGATGTGGCTGCACCACATCCTCACCGAGGCGGGTATGAAGCCCGCACTGGCTGGGAACGTAGGCTTCAGCCTCGCCCGTCAGGTGATCCCCGACGAGCAGCCCGACTACTTCGTCGTCGAGCTGAGTAGCTTCCAGCTGGATGATATGTACAAGTTCCGCGTGCATATCGCCCTCCTGATGAATATCACGCCCGACCACCTCGACCGCTATCACTACAACTTCGAGGAGTACGCTATGGCGAAGATGCGCATCCTGCAGAACCAGACCGCAGAGGATGCCTTCATCTATTGGGGTGAAGATGAGTTCGTCTCGCGCTACGTCATGAGCCACCAGCCCATGCCGATGCAGACGCTCTCCTTCCTGACCTATCCGCAGGTAGGCTCCGCTGCCGACAAGTCGGACGACAACATGATGCGCCTGCACTTCGACGGGAAGAGCTTTGAGTTCCCCATCGACCAGCTCGCACTCCAAGGGCCACACAACCTGCAGAATGCTATGGCCGCCTCGATCGCAGCCCTGCGTCTCGGCGTCTCGCATGACGTCCTGAGACGTGCGCTCGGCGACTTCGTCAACGTCCCCCACCGCCTCGAGAAGGTCGGGGTACTCGATGGCGTGCGCTATATCAACGACTCCAAGGCCACGAACGTTAGCTCTACCTACTACGCCCTGCGCACGATGACCACGCCCTACGTGCTCATCCTCGGCGGCGAAGACAAGGGGAATGACTACATGGATATCACCGAGCTCATCACCTCTGGGGCGCGTGGGCTCGTCTTCCTCACGACCGATGTGCTGAAGCTGTACAAGAGCTTCCACGGCAAGGTGCCTCAGATCGCCTCGGCACTCTCCATGGAGGAGGCTATCGCCCACGCTCGTGAGATGGCTCAGCCAGGCGACACCGTCCTGCTCTCTCCCGCCTGTGCGAGCTTCGACCTCTTCACCAGCTACATCCATCGAGGCGACCGCTTCCGCGAAGTGGTACAGGGCCTGATCCAAGCTGAGGAGAAGCATGCCTAACGATCAGACGACCTCCCTCCAGCCGAAGGACTCGTGGCTGCGTCGCATCTTCGCGGGCAACGGCCTCATGTGGGCACTCTACTTCGTGCTCGTCTTGGTCTCGCTCTACACCGTATCGAGCGCGCTGAGCTCGGAGATCTATAAGAGCCTCTCCGTCGGGCGACTGAATCCCATCCTCAAGCATGCGCTCATGCTCGCTATCGGTATCTGCTCGGCTATCTTGCTGAGCCGATGCTCCGGGCGCTTCTATCGCTATACCCTGCCACCGCTCTCGGCGCTCCTCATGGTGGGTCTCTTCTTCGCGCAGCTCCTCTTAGGGCAGAGCACCAATGGGGCAGAGCGCTGGATTGACTTGGGCTTCATTACCATCCAGCCCGCCGAATTCCTACGTGTCTATATCGTCATCTGGGGCGCGTATGTCGCGGGTAAGGATGTCGTGGAAGACCCGAGGAAGGAGCCTCGCTACTGGGCATACTGGGGATGGATCTTCATCCTCTCGATCATGGTGCTCTTGAGCAACCTTTCGACCTTCCTCATCATCTTCTCGTTCCTCTACCTCTACTCGTGGGTGCTCAAGGCGCCTAAGCGCTTCATGTACCGCATCACGGCTATCGGTGCCATAGCGGTGGTCTTGGGTGGCGCCTACCTTTACTTAGCGCCCGAGAGCATGCTGCCTGGTCGTGCCGTCACGTGGCACAACCGTCTGCATGGCGCCGTCAAGGAGCGTGAAGACCGCTTCGCTATCACCGATGAGAACCGTCAGGAGCAGATGGGCCGTATGGCTATCGCCAACTCCAAGCTCGTCGGTCGTGGCCCTGGGAATAGCAAGCTGCGTGACTCCCTCTCGCAGGCCTACTCCGACTACCTCTACGCCATCATCATCGAGGAGTACGGCATCCTCGGTCTGCTCTTCATCCCGTCGCTCTATCTGGTGTGGATGCTCATCGGCTATCGCGAGGCACGCAAGCAGACGAACGTCTTCCGTAGCAACCTCATCAAGGGCTTTGGCATCCTCTATCCGCTGCAGGCACTGGTGAATATGATCGTGGCCTCGGGGATCATCACCACAGGGCAGACGCTCCCGCTCATCAGCTACGGGGGGTCGTCGATCCTCGCAACCAGCATCGCCTTCGGCATTATGATCGGGGCCTCGCGCGTCGACAAGCCCAAGCGTGAGCCCCACACGGAGGAGGCAGAGTTCACTGAGGTCGCCGCGACCGAGGAGGTCGTGGAAGAGCCTCTCCCCGATACCGACACACAAGACTACGTATAGAAATATGATCCAGCGAGCTATCATCAGCGGCGGCGGTACAGGGGGGCATATCTTCCCTGCCGTATCCATCGCCGAAGCCCTTCGCCGGCGCTACCCCGAGATCGATATCCTCTTCATCGGTGCCGAAGGGCGCATGGAGATGGAGCGTGTGCCCCAGGCGGGCTTCCCCATCCGCGGTCTGAAGATCCGCGGCCTTGACCGCAAGCGCCTCTGGCGCAATGTGGGAGTCGTGCGTGACTTCCTGCGTGCGCTCATCACGGCACGCGATATCATCCGTGACTTCCGCCCCGAGATCGTCATCGGCGTCGGGGGCTATGCCAGCGCACCTACGCTGAAGGCTGCACAGAGCCTCGGCATCCCCACGCTCATTCAGGAGCAGAACTCTTATGCTGGCGTGACGAATAAGTTCCTCGCTCGTCGTGCCGACCGCATCTGCGTAGCGTACCCCGAGATGGAGCGCTTCTTCCCGAAGGAGAAGATCGTGCTGACGGGGAATCCCCTGCGTCCTGCTATCGAATATATGCAGGACGGGCTGCGCGAAGAAGCGCTACGTCACTTCGGCTTGCCAGCTGATACGAAGCGCGTCGTCGTCGTCATCGGCGGGAGTCTCGGTGCTCTGAGTATCAACGAGAGCATCGGTTCGCGCCTCGAGGAGTGGGCTCAGTCGGGTGTCGCCCTCATCTGGCAGACGGGTAAGGGCTTCGAAGCCAAGGCGCAGGAGCTACTCAAGGCGTATGACTTCCCCGTCTACTCGTCGGCCTTCATCCAGCGTATGGATCTGGCTTATGCTGTGGCAGACGTCGTGGTGTCGCGTGCTGGTGCCAGCTCGATCTCCGAGCTGTGCTTCCTCGGCAAGCCTACCATCCTCGTCCCTTCGCCCAACGTAGCCGAAGACCATCAGACGAAGAACGCGCTGGCGCTCTCGACGCGCTCGGCCGCGCTCCTCATCCCCGACGACAAGGCTCGCGAAGAACTGACGCCCCGCGCCATCGCCCTCGTGCAGGACGCTGCGCAGTGCGCTTCGCTCTCCGAAGAGATCCGCAAGCTCGCCCTCACCGAGGCTGCTGACCGCATCGTCGACGAGGCCGAGCGCCTCGTGGCCTTCGCCCCCAAGCGATAGACGTCGTACTATAATAGTATATAAAAGAGCAGCGGCTGCGACCTCCGAGAGGTCGCAGCCGCTGCTGTATTTGTGAGCCTTATAGCTCGGGGACTTCAATTAGAGCTTGAAGGTAACACCGAGGTTCAGGTTGTAGAAGCCGTAGCCGAGTTCAGCGAAGGCACCGATCTTCTCCGTGAAGAAGTAGCGACCACCGAGGAAGATGCTCCAGTCAACGCGGCTACCCTTGATATAGTTTGCGAAGGCATCGTAATTTGAAGAAACGATGTCATAGGAGAGCATCAGACCTGCATAGGTGTCGAGCTTGGGGGCGAACTGATAGTGGAAAGCACCACGAGCACCGAGGACAGCATAAGAAACGGTGACCTTGTCAGCCGTCCAGCCGCTGAAGTTACTTGCAGCGTAACCTACGAAGCCCCCAACAGAGATAGATCCGTTGTTGCCGTTGATGAGGTTGTCCGTGACACCGTAGTCAAGGCTAACGGAGAGGGGAGGGATAGAGAGGCTGTTGTAGTAAGAGCCGAGACCGATACCAGCGTTGATAGCCGTGGTACCCTTGTGGAATACTTCCTGAGCGTTAGCGATGCTGAAGCTACCTACGATAGCGAGGACAGCAAGGAATACTTTCTTGAACATTAGTTTATAGGGATAAGTGAATTGTGAAATCGCGAGAGGAACTCTGGTGAATCCAGAGGCTCTGCGACGCAAAGATAGTGGTAAACCTTCAGAGAAGCAACTACACTCGTTTATAGTTGAGTGCGTTGCGTGTCTCTAAAGGTTGGGGAGGTTACTTCGCTTCGCTCTTGGGGAGGAAGCGACTGAGGAGCATGTAGCCCACGACACCAGAGATGATCGTGCCGGCGAAGATACCGAGCTTAGCTTCGTTGAGGAGCTGTGCCATCTCGGGGCCGTCGTAGGCGAGGTTCGCGATGAAGAGCGATACAGTGAAGCCAATACCGCCGAGGACGGCGAGGCTGATGAGGCGGGGGAGGTTCATGCCTTCGGGCCAAGCGCAGAGCTTCACACGGATAGCCACGTAGGTGAAGAGGCTGATGCCGACGGTCTTCCCGAGGAAGAGGCCGAGGAAGATAGCCAGAGGCAGGCCTAAGAGCATATCGGCAGAGACTCCTCCGAAGGACACACCGGCATTGACGAAGGCGAAGAGGGGGAGGATGAAGTAGTCTACCAGAGGCTTGAGTGCGTGCTCGAGGGTCTGGACAGGGCTGATAGCCTGCCCTGCGGTGCTCTTGATCTCGGCGATGCGCTCGAGCTGGTCGTGCGAGAGGATGACTACACGCTCAGCCTCACGGGCTTCGGTAGAGAGGTCGCTGGTCTGCTCGTGGAGCTTGCGTGAGAGCTCGCGGATGTGGACCTTCGAGCCTGCGGGGATGCAGAGAGCTACGAGTACGCCAGCGATCGTGGGATGGATACCCGACTGCAGGAAGAGTGCCCAGACGGCGATACCTGCGATGATATAGGGCTCAAGGGCGGTGACGCGCAGGCGACCGAGGAGGAGGAGAAGGGCGACGAGTGCGAGACCAATACCCAGGGGCAGGAGTGATACGCCCTTGCTATAGAAGAGGGCGATGACGATGATTCCGCCGATGTCGTCTGCTACAGCCAGCGTGGCGAGGAAGACGTACAGGCTCTTCGGGACACGACCACCGAGGGAGCCGAGGACGGCCAGAGCGAAGGCGATATCTGTCGCCATGGGGATCGCGGCACCGAGGCTCTCAGGGTGATTGGGAGTCACGCCGAGGAAGAAGAGGACGGGGAAGAGCATACCCCCGAGGGCAGCGATGACGGGGAGAATGGCTTTCTTGGGCGAAGAGAGTTCGCCGACGAGGAGCTCTTGCTTGATCTCCAGCCCGACGAGGAAGAAGAAGATCGCCATCAGGGCATCGTTGACGACCTGACTGATGGTCATCGTGTGGCCCATGTGGCGGAAGAGTTCAATGCCGCCGATGATGACCTGGACGGGGTAGTGGAGGAAGTGCCCGTAGCTGGTGCTCCAGGGGGAGTTCGCGATGGCTACGGCGATGATGGTCGCCAGGAAGAGCAACATCGAGGGGTTGGGGCGCAAGGCCGAGAGACGCTGTCGTAGAGAGGGCCTTTGAGCGGGAGTCGTACTCATCTTTGTTTTAGAGGTTTGTAATGAAGGTATTGCATCGTGCGTACGTCGGTGTTTGAGGGCGGATCAATGCAAGGGGAAGCGTGGCAGAGAGATCTGCTTGCCATGTCCCTAACCTATATCGCAAAGTTAGCGCATTTACAGTAAACAGCCGTGATAAGACGCAGAAAAACGGGGCTCGATCTCTCGGGGAAAGCCTGTGGAGCGGGCTGTCATAGAGGGTGAGCGCCTATAGGATAACGTGAGTGGGGCGCAGGTTGTTCTACCACTATAATATGTCGTGCGCGCGCATCGCACGCACGCGAGGGAAATACCCACTGTCTAAGTGCTTGTGGTATAGTTCTGTGTGGAGGGGGATTCCGACCAGTACTGGTTGCTTTTCCTCCCTTCGCAAAGGTTGTTGCTCTGCGTAGGGAGAAAAGTTGTGGACGAGTGGTAGAAAAGTTTGGACTACGTACGTGGCTCTAATATCTACGTACGTGGATCTTTGGATTGACGTGCCTGGTCTTTAAGACTACGTGCGTAGATAGAAGAAAACTACTACGTGAAGGCACTTTTTCCTTCACGAGAAGGACACTTTTCCCTCCGCTGAATAAGAGGAATACGCGCGATAAGGCGAGGGGCTTGCGTACTACTTCGGAGAGGCATATCGGGGAGCTGGGCGTGCGATGCCTTAGCGCACTGAATAGAGGGCAGGACTCGCGGCAGCAGGCTCTCGCAAAGGCTCCGCGGGGAGCGTGCGTGCTGCTATTGTGGCGAGGGGTATGGGAAGGGCTTCGCCGTAGGTGGGAGTGTGGGGTTTAGGAAGGGGTGGTATGCGTACCTCTATATATCGTGTAGTCGGGGCGACTTCGAGGGGGAATTTTTAGGAATGTGGGAGATGGGGAGTCGCGTGAGTCTGTGTTTTTGAGATCTGCTCTTTACAGGAAAGTACGTCAAGTTGCCTATGAAAGGGTGAGGATTTGAGCTAAATGTCCGTTTGAATGCGTGGTTTTTGCATGTTTAATGATATTGTATTACTTTTATGATGCCTCATAGTGAGCCTATTTACCTATACCTTGCGCCATCCACATACACGGAGTCCTTCTTACGAAGGGCTTAGGGGGCGCTTTTTGTATTAGGTGCACACCGTCCCACCCGTGCTCAGGCAGAGCGCCAGCGTGGTGGGTATGAGCGAAAGACAACGAGTAGAATAACAATACGATCGAGGTCGCATGAGATTAGTTACAATGTTACTTGCGGGAGGATGGTTCCTAAGCTCCATCGTCACCGCCCAGGCCGCTTCTCCCAGCCTGGCCACATCTTCGGGAGGCCATGCTACGCAGCAGAACCCCACGTCTTCGCTGAACGTCTTCAGCGGTACCGTATATGATGAGAATGGCGACCCTATGCCACTCGTCACCGTCCAGATCTTGGGTCAGACTGGTGGCTTCATCACGGATAGCAAGGGGCACTTCGAGTTCAAGACGAAGAATGCCACCGAGCGCGTACGCGTCACCTTTATGGGCTACAAGGCCAAGGCCGTCACCCTGCGTGGTGGTACTCCCCTGCGTATCGACCTCGAGCCAGACAACCAGACGATCGAATCAGTAGTCGTCACCGGCTTCACGAAGAAGGATAAGAAGAGCTACACGGGGGCGCAGACGACCATCAAGTCAGAGCAGCTCCTCTCGGTAGGTACGAAGAACCTCCTGCAGGGCCTCGAGGCCTTCGTCCCTGGCCTGCAGGTCGTCCAGCAGAATAACCTCGGCTCGGACCCCAACGCACGCCCTGAGCTGAACCTTCGTGGTCGTGCTACCTTCTCAGGTGCAGCTAACCTCCCGCTCTTCGTCGTCGATGGGGCGATCGTGGATGTCGAGTACATCTATGATATGGATATGAACACCATCGAGAGCGTCACCGTCCTCAAGGATGCGTCGGCCTCAGCGCTCTATGGTGCTAAGGCTGCTGCTGGGGTCATCGTCATCACGACGAAGCCTATCAGCGAGGGGGCTATCCGTGTGAACTATAGCGGTACGCTGCGTCTCTCGATGCCTGACCTCAGCGACTACCACCTCCTCACGCCCCAGCAGAAGCTCCAGTATGAGGACTTGGCAGGGCTCTATAAGGCTGGTGGTGCGGCGATGGCGACCTCCTTTGACAACCAGAACTCCTTAGATTTGATCCGTGACCGCGTCGTGCGTATGATCCAGAGTGGTACGAATACCGACTGGCTCGCTAAGCCCCTGCGCACCGGTGTCTCACACTCCCACACGGTCAGTGCCGACGGGGGGGACAAGTACGTGCGCTACGGCCTCTCGCTCCGCTATGGCAATGAGACGGGGGTTATGATGCAGTCCGCGCGTGAGCGTCTCTCGGGGACCTTCAAGCTCTCCTACAACCGACAGGGTAAGTTCTTTGCCTCAAATACGCTGACGGTGAACCGCTCTACGTCACAGGATCCCAGCTACGGCTCCTTCTCGAACTTCTCGAAGCAGAATCCCTATCAGTCGCCCTATGATGCGAATGGTGAGCTGCTCGCAAAGCTCGAGCATAATCTGGATAATCCGCTTTACGAAGCCTCGCTCGGTAGCTTCAACCGCGCTGGGAGCATGGACTTCCTGAATACGACGACGGCGCAGTACTGGATCGATCGCAACCTCCGTATCGATGGGGACTTCTCCTTCACCACGCGCAATAACTACTCGCGTAGCTTCAAGTCGCCCCTCTCCTATACGTTCCGTAACGAGAGCGACCTGACGAAGAAGGGCTCGATGACTGAGAACCTTGGTCGCGGGCTGAGCTTCCTCGGTAAGCTGATGGTGTCCTACAACCGTACCTTCTTCGAGAAGCTCTACGTCACGTCGATGGCGGGCTCGAGCCTCGAGTCTACGACGGCGGACAACAGTAGCTATACCAGCCTCGGCTTCTACTCTGACGTCCTTGGGCACCCCAACTTCGCCCTCGGCTATGGTGGTAGCGCCCGTCCCTCGGGTAGTGAGTCGCTGGCTACGGCTGCCGGCTTCTTCTTCAACGGGAACGCCATCTACGACAACCGCTATTCGGTGGACGTCGTCTACCGCTACGAAGGCTCCTCGAAGTTCGGTAAGAACCAGCGCTTCGCTCCCTTCTGGTCACTCGGTACGGCTTGGAACATCCACAACGAGAAGTTCTTCGAGGGCAATAAGAATATCCAGCTGCTCAAGCTCCGTGCGAGTATCGGGTATCTGGGGAATATCTCCTTCGACCCCTATCAGGCCCTCACGACCTATACCTATAATAATCGTATCAACTATATCGTAGGTGCTGGCTCCGTGCCCTTGGCTATCGGGAACCCCGAGCTGAAGTGGGAGCGTACGCTTAGCAAGAACGTCGGTCTTGACCTGACGCTCTTCAAGAACCGCTGGGACCTCACCCTCGATGCCTACCAGAAGACGACGGACAACCTCCTGCTCGACGTCTCTCTTGCTCCCTCGATCGGTGCTGTCACCGCCCGTCAGAATGTAGGGGAGGTCGAGAATAATGGTATCGAGTTCCAGACGCGTGTCGTCCCCATCCAGACGAAGGACCTGCAGTGGTCGCTCTCGCTGAACTACTCCTACAATCGCAATAAGGTCAAGAAGGTGAGTGATGCTCTCAAGGCACTCAACCAGAAGAACCTCGGTGTCGACTCCCTCAACCGCGGTACGACGCCCCTGCCTCTCTACGAGGAAGGTGAGTCGCTTACGGCTCTGAAGGTCGTCCCCTCAGCAGGTATCGACCCTGCTACTGGTCGTGAGATCTACATCAAGCGTGATGGTACCTATACCTTCACCTATGATCCCAATGACCGTCGCGTCTTCGGCGACACGTCACCTTGGGCCTATGGCTCGCTCACCTCGTACCTGATGTACAAGGGCTTCTCGCTGAATGCAAACTTCGGCTACTCCCTCGGTGCTACGGTCTACAACGCTACGCTCGCCTCTCGTGTAGAGGGTACAAAGAAGGAGCAGAACGCTGACCGTCGCGTCCTCGAGAGTCGCTGGAAGCAGGCTGGTGACGTCACCCGCTATCGTGACATTGCCTCTACGGAGAGCCCCTATCAGACGAGCCGCTTCATCCAGAAGGAATACTACTTCACGCTGCGTAGTCTCTCTCTGGCCTATGAGACCGAGGCTACTTGGGTCAAGAAGCTCCACATGCGCCGTGCACGCGTCGAGCTCCTCACCAACGACCTCTTCTACCTCTCCACGGTCAAGCGCGAGCGTGGTCTGGACTATCCCTTTGCTCGCAGCGTAGAGATGTCTCTGCGTCTCTCCTTCTAACCCTAAATGAGAAGTGTGTTTATGAAGAAGACAGCTTTATATATAGCCTTCGGAGCGCTTAGCCTTGCGGCTCTGCCTTCGTGCAATAAGTTCCTCGATGTCCAGCCTAAGGGTACCCTCCTGCAGGAAGTCCAGTTCTCTTCGCTCCAGGGGTACTATGATGCCTTCTATGGTGTCTACGGGACGATGGCTAAGTCGGACCTCTATGGGCAGCGTATGACGAACGGCTTCGTCGACGAGCTCGCTCAGATGTTTGGCTCTACGAGTGCGACCTCGACCTCAGTGAAGACTCGCGCTTACAACTACACGGACGTGTCCGTGAAGTCCGAGATCTACAGCCTGTGGCTCGGTCAGTACCAGGTCATCTCCTACGTCAATAATATCCTGGCGAACCTCGAGTCGCCCTCCTTCAGCAGCAGCCACCTCTCCCAGCTCAAGGGGGAGGCACTCGGTCTGCGTGCCTTCCTGCACTTTGACCTCGTGCGTCTCTTCGCCGAGGACTATCAGAGAGGCAAGGACTCACGCGGTATCCCTTACTCGTATGACTTCAACCTCAAGAACCGTACGGTCTACACCGTCGCAGGGACCTATGAGAATATCCTCAAGGACCTCGACGAAGCTGAGCGCCTCCTCTCCGATATCGATGAGACGGTGAGCCTCGACCTTTCGCAGTCTACGGACTTCTGGTCACGCCGTGCTGTACACTTCAATAAGTATGCGGTCTACGCTACCAAGGCGCGTGTCTATCAGGCGATGGGGAACTCGGCAAAGGCCGCTGAGTATGCTAAGAAGGTCACCGATCATACAGCGAGCTTTAAGCTTGCAGGTCGTAACTCCTTCGAGTCTGTACGTCGCTTCCCTGCCACGGGCGAGCTGATCTTCGGGCTCTATGCGAATAGCTTCCTCGATGACTTCGCTAATCGCTTCCTGAAGAATGTCGCTGGTACCGATGAGGGTGTCCAGGCACACAGCCGAAGCGTCCTCGATCAGCTCTATGCTGTCACGGGAGCGGCTGCGGGTGCTATCGACAATCGTCAGGCAGCCTTCTACCGCAATGTAGATACCTACCAGCAGTTCATCCGCTTCGCGTCCAGCTCGGAGGAAGCTACGGCTGCAGCAACTGCGCAGCGCGGGCTGACCCTGATCCGTCTGCCAGAGATGTACTACATCCAGGCCGAAGCCCTCTACTCCTCCGATCCTACGGCAGCGCTTGCTGCTCTGAACAAGGTGCGCGAGAGCCGTGGTCTGAACGCCCTCACCTCGAGCGACCTGCCCACGCAGGTAGACTTCAAGGCAGAGCTTGTCAAGGAGTATATGCGTGAGATGCCAGGTGAAGGGCAGATCTTCCCTGCGCTGAAGCACTTCAACTCCTCCTTCCTTGATCTCCTCGGGAGCAGTACGATCCAGCCCAGCTCCAGCATCTTTGTCCTGCCCTGGCCTACGGATGAGCTCACCTATGGTAATAAGTAAAAGCCCACGACAATGAACAGAAGATATTCACTGGCCTCGCTTGCCCTGGCCGCTCTCGGCCTCCTCAGCGCTTGCTCCAAGTCGGACATCTACGACGGAGAGTACAGCAAGGATGGCTACTACAATGAGTCTCGTGTGATCTACTTCCCTAACTCGGGGGCAGATACCATCGTCGTACAGAACCTCGCCCTCCTTGAGGACAACAATGGGAAGATCCCCTTGACCTTCCATGTGAACCTCCTCGGGAAGCTCTCCTCGTCACCCCTGAGCTATAAGGTGGAGCTTGATAAGTCTCGCTCTACGGCTACGTCGGGCGAGCAGTTCGACGCGCTTCAGGATACCTATACGATCCCCGCAGACTCCATCAAGGGCTCCTTCACCCTGCAGCTCAATCGCTCGAAGATCTCGACCGTGCAGCAGGAGAACGGGAAGTACATCGTCACCCGTGACGGTGTCCGCACCCTCCTGGATGCCCTCTCGGATATGGAGCCTGGTGACGTCCCCCTCCTGAAGTACGACACGATCACGCTGCATCTGTCTCCTACGGCAGACCTGCGTACAGCGGTCAATAAACGCAATACAGTCGTCCTCTGTGTGACGAACCAGCTCGAGATCCCCTTCTGGTGGGCCTTCCTCCAGGATGTCTATCTCGGGAAGTATAGTGAGGGGAAGTACCGTATGCTCATCAATGCCTACGGCCTCCCCAAGAATGGGGAAGACCCCGTGCAGCAGGCGCTATACAAGACTGATGCTAATGTCCAATATCCCCTCCTGCTCCGCCTCGAGAAGTATATGGATGAGCATGGTGAAGAGAAGCCAGCAATTCTGGTGCGTCTCTTAGCTCAGTATCGCTAACCTCACAGAGTACGAATGAAGATGAATAAGATCTATAAGTCACTGGGCCTTCTCCTGGCTCTCTCACTCTTCTCCTCCTGCTACAAGGACCACTCGGTCAATGGCGATCACCCTCTGGCTGTCGTCAAGGTAACAGAGCCCATCGCCTCGGTGCAGACGGCTACCTTCGGTGAGGTCACCGTGATCAAGTCGCCTGCATATACCATCACGACGGGCGCATCCGTGACGCCCTCCTACGAGTGGATCGTCGATGGTGTGGTCGTCTCCACAGAGAAGGACCTCTCCTATAGCCCTACGAGCTATGGTAAGCATGATGCTCGTCTGCGTATGTACACGCCTGACGGCTCCTACTTCTACCGCTTCACTATCGACGTACCCTACCGCTATGTCGACGGGCTGTACGTCCTGGCGAGCAACGAAGGGAAGACCATCCTCTCCTACTTGCCTGGCGGGGAGAAGACGGATGCCTTTGACCTCGACGCCTTTGGGCGAAGCAACCCCACCATCGATATGACGGGGGATCCCCAGTCGATGGTCTTCTACCGCTATGTGCCAGGTGCAGGTGCATCTCGTAGCTATCTCGGTATCGCCCTCGGTCTCCCCACACGCTACTATCGTGTGTCGGCTGACTCGCTGAAGGTCCTCACGCCTCGTATCTCCTTCACGAACCCCGTAGATTTCAGCCACGCCAGTGGCAATCAGGCTACGGTCAGGGAGTACTTCATCTCGGGAGCTAACGTCTGGGAGATGGAGAAGTCGGCTACTTTCCCAGCTAAGAAGCACGATCGTTACCTCTCGCGTGTCGCCTCAGGCTACTCGCTCGCCTCGGCTATCGTGAATTGGCGTGCCTTGACGGGTACACGTATCAGTGAGGGCATGGCCTTCTTCGACAATGCGGGAAGCAACCTGCTGTATATGACCCTTGGCTCAAGCGTCTCAGTAAAGAAGGTGCGTACCTTTACGGCGAGTGCCACCTCTGGTGATACTTCTGAGGAGAACCCCTTCAAGGATATGACGCTTATCGACATGAAGAGTGCTGGTGAAGGGAACTATACTTATAACTACACCCTGCTGCTGCTCAAGCGTAACACGGATAACAAGTACTTCGTCGCTCGCCTCACGGCTGGGGACTTCGCTCAGTCGCAGAATGTCGATGGTGCTACGGTCTCCATAGTTGAGTTCACCGAAGGCACGCCTACACATCTGCAGCCTAACCTCGGTGGTACGGCTGCGCTCGTAGCGACTGCGGACAAGGTGTACTTCTACAATATGGCGAACGCCACGGCGACGACCCACCCAGCTTGGATCTCGCTCCCCGCAGGGCAGACGATTGCTTCGATGGCTCTGACGTCGGACAACCGCCTCTTCATCGGGGCTAACGGTACAGGCACAGGCTTGGTTGGCTCGATCTACAGCTACAATGTAGCGGGCATTACCCCCGTCCTCCTCAAGTCTGAGGAAGGTATCACGGGTAAGATCAAGCAGATCGTCTACCGTCAGTTCAACAACTAACATCATGCCTCCTCCCCGCACCATACCCTGCGGGGAGGAGGCTCGCTCCTCCGTCGCCCCAGTAGCCTCTTCCTCCACGGATAAGGCTGCGGGGCTTCGGTCGTCCTTTGCGGCTTAGCTGAGAGAAGGGCGCACGGGAGGAGCAGGAGGCCCTTCAGCCTCACCCTCCACTGAATCAAGTATCACACTATAATCCCCATCCATGCACAAGAGTTGTATCCGATGCCTGCTCGTGGCTACTGCCATCTCTGCGGGCTCCCTCAGCCTCGCTGCGGCTCCCTCAGCTCTCTCTTCTCGCGCCTTCGGTGACGACACCAAGAAGGAGAAGAAGAAAGAAGAAGACAAGTACACGAAGTTCTTCAAGGACAAGAAGGTCGAGACCGCCCGCGGGAAGTTCGTTACCCTCCACAAGATCGATGGTAGCGTCTACCTCGAGCTCCCCACGAAGTACCTCGGCAAGGAGCTGATGATGGGTGCCAAGGTCACCTCGACCACCGACCCCGATTATCTGGCTGTCGGCTCGATGAACTCCGCTCCTATCGTCTTCCGCTTCGAGAAGCAGGACAGCGTCATCGTCATGAAGGCACCCAACTCCATCGTCTATCGCCGTGACGCTTCGCCCGAGCTGCAGAAGGCCCTCGAGCTGAACTACCGCGACCAGTCGGTAGAGTCCTTCACCCCCGAGGCGTACAAGGCTGATAGCTCCGCTGTCGTCCTGAAGATCAATTCGCTCGTCACGGAGTCCAGCCCCTTCTTCGAGATCGTCCCCTCGCAGCAGGGTCCCTTCAAGATCACCTCTTCGCGCAATAGCAACCTGACCTTCGTCAAGGGGCTGAAGTCCTTCGACTCCAACGCCAGCGTCCGTGTCGAGATGAACTTCTCTGTGAACGCTTCGCTTATGGGTGTACTCACTGTGGCTAAGGATATGCCTCTGACGGCTGAGGTGACCTATACGATCCTCCCCGTAGAAGCCTCCAACGCCATCCCCCGCTTCGCTGATGCCCGCGTAGGCTATCAGACGACGCGCAAGGTCTCCTTCCCCGACTACCTCGACCAGAGTGAGCCCGTCTATCTGGCACACCGCTGGCAGCTCGTCCCCAAGGATAAGAAGGCCTACGCTAAGGGTCAGCCCACTGAGCCCGAGAAGAAGATTGTCTTCTATCTGGATAGCGCCTTCCCCGCCAGCTGGCAGCGCCCCATCCGTGAGGGTGTCCTTCGCTGGAACAAGGCCTTCGAAGCCGCTGGCTTCCGCAACGCTATCGAGGTACGTGACTTCCCCAAGAACGATAAGCAGTTCGACCCCGACAACCTCGAGTACTCTTGCATCCGCTACATCCCCAATAGCCAGGAGACGATAGCTGCCTCCAACTGGACGGATCCCCGCACGGGTGAGATCTTCAGCGGGAACCTCACGATCTATAATAATGTAGAGGCACTCTTGCACAAGCAGCGCTTCATCGGTACGGCAGCTGTCGACCCACAGGTGCGCTCGTCTCGTCTGCCACAGGCCCTCTTCGAAGAGTCGCTCTCGCAGCTCGTCACGCAGGAGATGGGGAGCGTCCTCGGTCTGCTGCGTAACTATGCTGCTTCGGCATCCTATACCACGGACCAGCTCCGCTCAGCTAAGTTCACGAAGGAGTCCGGTCTCGCACCCTCTATCCTCGACGGCGCTACCTACAACTACCTCGCTCAGCCCTCTGACAAGGGGGTACGCCTCATCAACGACCAGCTCGGTGTCTACGACCTCTTCGCTATCGACTGGGGCTACCGCTACTTCGACCTCAAGGGTGATCCCGCCGCTGAGGCTAAGGAACTGCTGAGCCGCGTCGACAAGCGTGCTCGTGAGCCTTACCTCCGCTATGCTCCTGAGCAGCGCTACGCTGTTGACCCCACCGTCCGCACCGAAGACCTCGGCAACGATCCTATCAAGACGGCCGAACTCACGATGAAGAACCTTGCCTTCATCCAGTCGAACCTCTCTAAGTGGATCACCAACGACCCCGACACCCGCAAGAAGAAGAGCCTCTATCTGGCGATCGTACAGGGCTACTACCTCCAGCTCAAGAATGCTATGAGCCTCGTCGGTGGTGTCGTCTGTCAGGAGAGCCGCCTCTCGACGAGCCTACCCCGCTATCAGGTCGTGCCTAAGGCGAAGCAGCGCGAAGCCTTCCAGTGGCTCCTCCGTCAAGCAAAGGACTTCCAGGGCAAGGCTGACCGCAACTTCGAGCGTAAGGGCTTCATCGACGTGAGCTACTACGACCAGCTCCTCGAGTTCCTCGTCAAGGATATCTATGACCTGCGCTCACGTATCATCATCGCCTCGCAGGTAGACTCGAAGACGTATAGCCTCGGCGAATACTTCGACGACCTCTATCAGGCTACCTTCGCCTCGACCATCGCTGGTAAGAGCCCCAACCACATGGAGCGTCTGATGCAGATCGCCTTCATCGACAAGTCTATCGCTGGTACGGTCAATCCCCGCAACGCTACGCCTGGTATGCCCTACAGCTTCGCCGGTGCACCCGCCTCTGTCGGTGGCAAGCTCATCAGCCTCACCTCTACGACGGACTACAGCGATGCTCTCAAGTCTGGCCGCGTCAACTATGGTGGTGGCGACCCCTCGGCAAGCATCTATCCTATGGCCAACGTCCCTGCCCTCGACACGTCAGAGCAGTACATGTACGCTGCCTTACTGAAGGTACGCCCCCTGCTCGAGCAGCGCGCTGCCTCCACGACGGACCGCACGCTCAAGGCCCACTACCAGACCTTGGCCTTCAAGGTCGCGAAGCTCCTCGATGCTAAGAAATAGACTACCCGAAGATGATCAATAGAAAGATAGCACTCCTCCTGGCTGCAGCGACCCTCACGCTGGCTCCTGCTACGGCCCATGCGGGGATCTTCGACTTCCTCAAGCGGAAGAAGAAGCCCAAGACGGAGAAGGCACCCGAGAAGAGTGCCTACGAGAAGATCCTCACCGATAAGGCCATCGTCTCTGCTAAGGGCGACTTCCTCACCCTGCACAAGACGGACAATAAGCTCTACGTCGAGCTCCCTGTCAAGACCATCGGCAAGGAAATCCTCGTCGCCGTCACCCTCTCCTCCATCTCCAATCCTCAGCTCGGGATGGTCGGCTTCAAGAACTCCAACCCCGTGCACATGCGCTTCGCTCAGCGTGACAGCGCTATCGTGCTCGAGGCGGTGAACTCCGACCCCTACCTCACGGGGCAGCTGGAGAAGGAGCTTCGTCCGACCTTCGCTCCCAGCTACACGGACCTCGCCCTCTATAAGTTCCCCATCAAGGCGTGGAACAAGGATAAGTCCGCCGTCGTCTTCGACATCACCTCGCTCGTCACGAAGGATCAGAAGTACTTCCCGCTGATCGGGAAGAGCCTCGGCTCCTATCAGGTGCAGTCAAGCCTGCAGAGTGACCTCGGCTACATCCGCGAGATCAAGGCCTTCGAGGACAACGTCTCCATCAAGATCGACCGTAGCTACCGCATCACCCTCAACTCCTCGCGTGGGGGCAAGAGCCCGCTGAAGGACTACCCCGTGACTCTCGGGGCGACCTTCACCATCCTGCGCCTGCCCGAGGAGCCGATGACGCCTCGTCTGGCTGATACGCGTATCGGTGTCTTCCACATCTCGAAGAATGCCTACGACCCCGAGTCCAAGCAGATCGAGGCCGTGCGCTTCGCTAAGCGCTGGCGCCTCGAGCCCTCGGATGTCGCTGCCTACAAGGCTGGTCAGCTCGTTCGCCCCAAGAAGCCTATCGTCTTCTACGTAGAGAATACCTTCCCCGCAGTGTGGAAGGCTGCGATGAAGGAGGGTACGCTGCGCTGGAATAAGGCTTTCGAGGCTATCGGCTTCAAGGACGCTATCGAGGTGCGTGACTTCCCCACGGATGATCCCAACTTCGACCCCGACAACCTCAAGTACAACTGTATCCGCTACGTGCCCATCGCTACGGAGAACGCTATGGGTCCCAGCTGGGCTGACCCCCGCACGGGTGAGATCATCAATGCCTCGGTACTTGTCTGGAGTGATGTCTCGAAGCTGAACAACAACTGGCGCTTCATCCAGACGGCTCAGGTCGACCCTCTCGTCCGCGCGATGAAGCTCCCCGATACGCTGATGTCCAAGTCGCTCAAGTACGTCATCGCACACGAGATCGGCCACACCCTCGGCTTCATGCACAACATGGCTGCATCGGCTGCATACACTATCGACTCGCTCCGCTCGCCCTCCTTCACGGCAGTGCACGGTACGACGCCCTCGATTATGGACTATGCGCGCTTCAACTATGTTGCCCAGCCCGAAGACCGTGCTGTGAGCCTCGACCCTCCCACCGTCGGTACATACGATAAGTATGCCGTCGACTGGACCTACCGCTATTTCCCCGACAGCAAGGGTAATCCCATCGAGGAAGCTCGCTATCTCAATGAGCTTATCGAGAAGCATGCTGCTGATCCCGAGTACCGCTATGGCGTGCAGCAGGTCGGCGACTACCGCTACGACCCCTCTTCTATCGAGGAAGACCTGTCGAATGACCCCATAGCTGCCAGCACCCTCGGGCTGAAGAACCTCAAGTACATCATCGCTCATCTGGGTGAGTGGTTCCCACGCGACGAGGAAGCTCAGCACCGTGCTACGCTCTACGAAGGTATCTCCGATCAGGCCCTGCGCTACGTGTCGAATGTCTTCATCAACGTCCCTGGGATCTACCTCTATCAGACGAGCGAAGCCTCTGGCCTCCCTCGCTACAAGGTCGTGCCTAAGGCTCAGCAGAAGGCTTCGGCTATGTGGCTCCTTGATCAGGCGCTCTCTATCGACAGCCTGCGCAACGATGCGCTCGAGGCTACGATGGGTGAGCTGGGAGGCTCTTCGCCCTACGTCGTCGTCGGTGTTATGACGCGTGCTATGGCGATCCGCAATATCAACAACCTCTGCATGAGCTACTACCTCGACTCGACGTCTTACTCTCCTATGGAGTATGCCGATGATGTCTATGCTCGTGTCTTTGCGAAGACCGAGGCTGGCCGCGAGGATCTCACTGCCGCTGAGAAGCATCTGCAGGAGCTCTATGTCCGCTACATCACCTCTTATACGGAGGATCTTGTAGCGAAGACCACGGGTCGCTCTGCTCTGACGATCGCTGAGCTTACGGGCTTTGCCAAGGCTGGTGAGCCTGTCCGTACCGAGGGTATGAGCGATGAGGAGTTCATCGCTCTCCTGCCTAAGCTCCGCGGCTCACACTTCTGCTCGCTGGATCACGACCATTCGGATGATCCGCTCGTGAAGCTCGATGCTGTCGGTTACCTCAACTTCGGGAATAGCTACGGTGAGCCTGCTGACCTCTTCACCTCTGCGATCAACATGACGGGCGACCTCTACCTGCCCCTGCAGTATCGCGCTGAGGAGCTGCTGAAGAAGGCCCTCGCCTCTGCGAAGAGCGAAAGCCTGCGCATGCACTACCAGACGCTCCTGCGCAAGCTCGAGAAGATCACGAAGTAGCCCTCTCGACTGCTCCCCTCCTCTAAGTCCTCCCCTCATCTCTCTTGAAGAGTGAGGGGAGGACTTGTTTTTTGTAGACTCGGCTAACTTTGTATCCATGAAACGTCTCTTCCTCTCCCTCTTGGCGTGCCTTATGTTTGCCTGTCTGGCCGAGGCGCAGTGCACGCACGACACCATTTACCTCAAGAATGGCTCGATCCTTTATGGTCAGATCATCGAGGAGCTCCCCGATACGCAGGTGAAGATTCGCCTCCGTGATGGCTCTCTCCTCATCTGTCCCTATTCCGACTTAGAGCGTATCGAGTACTCCTCGGGGCGACCTTCCCTCTATGACGAGCCTCGCGAGCCTTATCTTAACTGGCATCTGGATGCGGGTTACCTTTTTGGGCCTTCTGAGCGCCAGCATATAGGGGCGTTCGTGAGCTACGGGGCTCGCTTCAGCCGAGCTCTCTTCCTGGGTCTCGGTTCAGGCGTTATGTGCGATAGGGCTGAGTCGGCAGATCTGGTGATCCCCATCTATGGGCATCTGCGTGCTTACCTCCCTGTCCGTGGCCCGATCAAGCCCTTTGTTGATCTGCGTCCTGGCTATGGCTTCACTCTGGTGAATAGAGTCTCAGGCTTCTACGGCTCTGCCGTGGTAGGGCTTGATCTCTGGCGCTTTACTTGTGGCGTCGGGGTCAGCACGGTGCGCAATTCCTCCAGTGGCGATCCTCTGCTCGACCGAGAGCCTATTCCTTACAGAGCGACGGGCTTCACCCTGCGTATCGGTATGACCTTGTAGCGAGGAGGCGGACGAAGTCCCCCCTTCTATACAGCCTCCCGCCCTGATGAGCCTTGGCTCGTCAGGGCGGGACTTTTTTTGTGCGTGCCATTATATAGGGATCACTCGCTATCCGACTCTTGTACGTCTCGTCTTCGATACATTTGGTTGGGATGATTCTTTTGGGGGAAGCGTTTGCAAAGGTCTTCGCTCAGCTTAGGGAGGATGAAGGTGCCCAGATATTCTTTTGTTCGCTCCGTGTAGTTAGCTATCTGCTCCAGGCTACGCCACTGACAGCAGTATTCCAATATCAATAGACGCATCTTGCCAAAGGGCATCTTAGAGGGCTTCCTGCTCTCCGAGGTTCCTATATTAGACGATGAGGTACCTATATTAGACGATGAGGTACCCATATTAGACGATGAGGTACCCATATTAGACGATGAGCTATCCATATTTGCTCCAGAGCTGTCCATATTCGGGTATAGCGCATCAATCTCTTCTATCGAATATGTATCAGGATTTAGAGTGTAGGTCGTCCCTCTACCATGTCCTTGGGAAAAGAGGTAGCCTTCCCTGACCAGATGCTGTAGGCGATGTGTAATGTCAGCTGGATGAAGAGTAGAAGAGGCTCGGACACATTGGTGGTTGATGATCTTCTCTGTGTAGGCGGTAGATAGGATCGTTCGCTCCTCTTGATCCAGCTGATACCAGCGCTCTTCCCCCAGCTGGGCCCGGAGGGCACACTCGATACGCTCGTCCAGTAGAGACTCCAGGGGCATAAGTAGTATGATCTTATTGGGCTCTGTCTCTTCATGAGGGGAAGGTGCCTTCCAGCCGATACTCCTCCAGCCTAAGAAGATCTTGCCCGTACCGCTACCTGCTCGCTCTGCAGCACCGATCCTCATGAACATCTTTTGTAGGCTGGGGTTTCGGCAGACGCTCTCTCCACCTTCGTAGTACTGGCTCCGGGAGATGAGTAGGGTGCCTGGATTAGAGAAGACGATGCGGTCGGGGTAGCGCAAGATCTTCAGGGACGTACTCTCCCCATAGTCAGCGTGGACACAGCAGTTCACAAAGGCCTCGCGAAGGGCTATGTGTGCTGGGGTCTCATCCTTTCGCTGATTACCCTCCAGTTCGAATGGGCTTGGGAGTACCTCCTGGAGCTTGGGTAAGACGCGGCGATAGAACTGGAAGAGGTTAGCCTCCCATTTGCCATCGGGATAGATGCGGTCTACCCAGCGTTGGTCGCTGTCCTCTCCTGGTATAGAGCGGTAGTCGGGGAAGTAATGTGGGGTACATTGAGGGTCTTGTCCCCCGAGCCTACTTCCCCCTATACAGCCTCCCGCCCTGATGAGCCTCAGCTCGTCAGGGTGGGGCTTTTTTGTGTGTCCTCACTGCTCTGCAGCGGGGACGCTGCTTTATAGGGTGACGCCTATCTACTATATATAATAGGTGTGGAGGTGTAGGCGAAGTCGTGCTTAGCTCGTGGGTATTTATTGCCTTCCCGTAGAGGTAAAGTTGGGTCTACGTGCGTAGTCCTTAGATCTACGTACGTAGTCTTTACGATTTACGTGCGAGGATATAAAGACTTGGTACGTGGATAGGGGAGTTGGCATAGTGGTGCGAAGGTTTTTCGGTGGGTGCTTGCACTTTACCTTGTGCTTGGTCGAGGTTTTTCTGTGGGTATGTGGAGCTTGAATACCTGCTGGGTGGTGGGCGTTTTTATAGAGAGGTGATCAATTCCCTTGAGGAGCTTTGTGCTTATTTTTTCAGGAGCTTAGGGCTTGCCTTTTTGTTGGCTATGCTGTGTATTTATACAATAATAGATAGAAATTATGTATAAGTCTGGGTATTTTTACGTTTCTTTGTTGGCGCCTTCATCCTTTCGCTTGCTCTTGGAGGAGCAACGGACGTGAGATGAAGGAGTCACTTACTGTACGATTTACTTTATATAAAAGACAGAATGAATATTAGAAATCAGGTAGACGGACGTCTGCCCTATACGGCACCTTCTGCCGAGCTGTTTGCGCTCGCAGCTGTGAGCCCCAGCCTGCTGGTGAGCTTTAGTGTCAATATCGATGAGGACTTTGATGACGGCACTTGGCAGACCGACGTGATTGAAGATGATAACTCTTTCTAGTCAAGATACAGCTATGATGAAGAAACTATTCCTTGCAGCACAGCTGCTCTTAGGTCTTGGCCTTACCTCGTGTGGACAGGAAGATACCCCCATCACCCATCAGCGAGCTACGACGGGAGAGCGTATCACGCTCTCTGTGGACTTTGCTTCGGAGGAGTCTAATGCCCGTGCAATGACCGTCACCTCTGGAGGCTCTGACTTGGAGGGCAAAAGAGACCCTTTGTGGTCGGACTATGATTATCTGCGTTATCGCTTTGCCCGCAAGGGGACCTCAAAGGCCGTCTTCTCTCAGGAGGCTACAGAGCCCGTGACCCTCGTCTTCTACCACGGCGGCAAGGCCTATCCTGTAGAGAGCCAAGTCAGTCTCAAGAATGTCAACGGACACTACCGTGGCGATATCGAGGCGACACTCCCTGCAGCCCTCTCGGGTGTCACGCGCTCAGATATTGAGATCGCTGGGGTGCTTGGGGCGACGAGTGTCGATGCTACGACGGGGAAAGTCACCGTCACAGCTCCGCCCGCTATCGTCGAAGGTGAGGAGATGCAGACGATGCCGATGTACTTCCCGAAGACGGCTCTTAGTGCAGGCTCTACCCACCTGTCAGGGCTGCGCTTTAAGTTCTTAGGGGTCATGGTCGTAGTCCCTGTTGCTGTCAAGCACGAATGGAGTAAGCATCCCATAGAAGTAAGTATTGCCAATCATGTCTTTACTCCTGATGTCTTTACCTTTGGGCCTGCACGCTTTACGGAGTCTCAGGTAGAGGTCGATCTCTCTCAGGGAGGAGCCCCCAAGCTGACGCGTACGAGTAGCTCGACCTATGTGCATCCTCTCCGTAAGACTGAGGTGATCTCCGGTGACGAGCCGAAGGTCCACATTCTCTACGTCTTCCCTGTACGTCTTGATACCTATACTGGTATGCAGCCTACGTTGTATGGGCGGTATTATCCGAGGATTGGAGTTCGTCAGTATGACCAGAGCCGTGCAAAGGAGTTTGTCATTCCTCGTTACCCTACCACTCCTGTAGAAGAGATTCCCCAGGGTTCTCGCTCTATCGTGTATGATATGACGATAGCCTTCTATAATGGCGATAACGGCTGGGGGATCTTTAAGGGGGATGATCAGAAGACTGACTACTCCGTCTTCTCTGGACGTGACGTAGGGACCACTTTCCCTGGTAGAGGCTGGAGGTAGTATCCCATCTCAAGGGCTTGCTTAGCCCTTTCCTCTCCACCCCTCAGGTGTGCGATAGAGCACATCTGAGGGGTACGCTTTTTATTGACCTCTTGGTCGTTAGGCTTTATTTACTACCTTTGCTCATGGAGTGCAACGGGTCTTTCTGATACTTCGTATGTAGCTGCGGAGGTGTAGGATGCCGTGGACTCTACTTGGACCACTAAATAAATACGGTGCGCCCGCTATGTAATCACCCGATTTTTCCCCATTGAGTTATTTGCCTATGGCTATTTCTACCTCTTTTCGCAAGCCTTACCAAGCCCCACGCTGTGGGCGCTATTCTCTCACTTCTTCTCAGGATCTCCTCGTCACAGGTAGCCATACTGGTCGTGGCCTCGAGGGAGATGAGTATGATGAAGACGATCTGCCCTCGCTGAATCTCGGCGGGTGGTAATCAATAAAGTATCCCAATAACGAGTGTGTGGCTCGCCCTTCAGAGGGCGAGTGTCTTGTGCTTCGCGCGCCTGTGAAGGTCCGTAGAGCAGTCTGAAGAAGCTGCCCCCGCAGTGTCTATCGCATCGCGGGGGCTGGCTTTGATGCCCTCTGTAGCATGCTACCGAAGGCTGGTGGTGTGTGCAGGATACCGAGGAATATTTACAATATACGCGTTGGTAGTTGTTGTGTATTGCAAATTTTTACTACTTTTGTGGTCGCTAAGGGTGTCGCTTGAGGCGCTTGAAGGCAACCCCCACGTATATTACAGATGTGGGGACTGACCACTGAAGCGAGTTTATATATTCCGCGATGAGGTCAAGAAAACTCTCGAGGCAACTCGGAATAAACGCTCTCGTACTGAGAGGGATTCCCCTCCAGTGTGATACACCTCTTCTCCTTTATATTCGACTGCTTAGCCGGCCAATAGAACGGGTCGGGCTTGGCAAAAGCCACATTGATAGGGCGAAGGGAAGAGGTATTCAATGAATAATTAACGTAAGTCATAAGTTTTATGCAACAGACAAAATCCTTTGCAGGGGAACGTATCCCCTACTCGGCTCCAGTGTGCGAGGTCTATCGCCTCTCGAGCCTTCAGAATCTCTTAGTGTCGGGTAGCGCCGGTGTGGATAGCATCCTCGAAGAAGGCGACGACGATCTCTTCACTGTTATTTAGTACATCTGTCTATGAAGAAAATCTTTACTTATTCTATCGGGGCGCTCTTCCTCGCCTCCGCACTTAGCCTCGGCTCCTGTAAGAGCCAGGCCGACGACGATCTGACTCGTCGTACTGAACAAAGCATCAATCAGGGGACGCCCGTCGTCTTCACCTTCGATATGGAGAGCCTTCCTGAGCAGGACGCTCGTGCTCTCACCATCGAGTCTCAGACCTCTAATGGCCAGAACGCAGGTCTGAAGCAGGTGTGGGCCGAAGGCGATACGGAGACGATTCACCTCCTCTTCAAGCAGGGCACGAAGAAGGAAGTGGTCACGACCAAGATCAAGATCGGGGCGTACAATGCCTCCTCCAAGCGCTACGAAGGTAAGTTTGAGGCTACGCCTACGACGATCAACCTCGCAGCAGGCGGTGTGACCGTCGCTGGTGTGATGGGTGTCTCTGAGCTGAAGACCACGGGTGAAGCTACGATCTCCTCGAGCAAGTTCTTCGGTGAGGCAGACAGCTTTACTACCCTTCCCATGTACTTCACGGAGCGTCCCGTTAAGTCTAATGGCACGAAGTACGTCGCTGATATGACGCTGCACTACTTCGGCTCTGTCGTAGGTGTTACCGTCTCCAACGTCGGTGGTAACATGACCTACTCCCCACACGAAGTCACCTTCAAGACCGCAGCCTTCACGACCGAGGGTAAGATGAATATCCTCACTGCCTCCGAGGCCAAGAACGCTAATCCTGAGGTGCTGCCTGCGTGGACGACGGAGCAGACGGCTACTACGGAGCAGCGCGTTAACTTCGACCATGGGGATATCAAGATCGGTGAGAAGAAGACCCTCTTCTTCTGGGTACACCCCTCGACCTATACGGGTACCAAGACCCTCAAGCTCGATGTCCGTACCGATAACTTTGATAAGGACCTCGGTGCTACCGATCCTGAAGTCACGAAGAACTTCAATGTCAAGCCCCTCTCGCAGCGTCGCGTGCACCGCATCGCTCAGGAACTCCAGGCTCCTAAGGGTGACCTGATCATCTCGGAGGTTTATATGGGGCTTGCTGACTATAATACGATTTGGGAGATCTATAATCCTACTGAAGAGACTATTGATCTGACCCCGTACACGATGCAGCGCTTCGACTTGAAGGGAAGCTCTTATCCCTCTACTCCAACCTATGAGTCCAAGCTGACTGACTCCCACCTGTGGTCTAAAACGCTTCATGGTGCTGCCACGACGCAGCTCGGCCCTCACAAGACAATCCTCTACTGGTCTGGAGGCACAGCCTTCTACAGCGAAGTGAAGGAGCGTCCAGGGGTTGTCTATATCGCTAACTTTGCCATTGCAGGATTATTTGGTGAGAATAAGCGGAAGAATGACTATGGTCAGGCCTTCCGCGTGCCTCAGTACTCACGTCATGCGCTGGTGAAGAATGGTGAGATCGTGGATAACTTCTTCTATGGCGATGGTAATACGAAGTATAAGATTCCTGCGGGGAACTTCATGCGTAAGCCTGGTCGTAACCTGCCCCGCACGCAGATGAAGATTGACATCAAAAATTCAGACTGGGTTGTCCGTGGTAAAACTGCCAAAGAAGACCTTGGCTATCGCTACAGCTACTACTATGATCGTAGCCGTTTGCTTAACACGGATTACTATGGTAACCGCTGGCTGGAAGATACCCAGGATAAGGGTACAGGGAGTCTTAGCGATAACCCCATCAAGAATGTGGACTACACAGTTGATGCTACCCGTTCTACTTCGGATGCTTCAACGAAGGGCAAATACACGCCTCCCACGTGGTGGACGAAGGCGCGCGCTCAGGCTGCCGATAAGTAGTCATCTACTCTCCCTCTCTCAGGCTGCGGCCTGATATGCCAGCCCCCGAGGTGCCACGCATGGCGCCTCGGGGGCTGGTCGTTTTATCCCCCTTCCTTCGGTGAAGGTCTACCCCCACGGTGGGTAGACGACGGGCCTGGGGAGGCCTATAGCGTAGCGCTCTCGAGCGCTTTTCGTTATCTTTGTGTGAAGCAACCCTTTAGCAGATATGTTCTCATTCTCCATTAAAAAGATCGTCCAAGGGCAGGCGTTCCGTGTGCTCTTGGCCTTCGCTCTCCTGGCCTTCGTCATCATGCTCCTGGCGCCCCGTAATAGGAGCTTCCAGTATGTCTTCAGCGAAGGTAAGCCTTGGTCGTACGACCTCATCACGGCGCCGTACGACTTCCCCATCTACAAGTCCGCCGAGCAGCTGCGTATGGAGCAGGACAGCATCCGTCAGGAGACGCTGCCCGTGTACACGTACAATGCGGAGCTCCTGCCTCGCAAGCTCAACCAGCTGCACGACGACTACGAGCGGAGTTTCAGCAAGACGCTGCCACGTGAGTACTACAACTTCCTCAAGGAAGAGCTGCGCCAGTACTACACGCGAGGGATGGTGCAGGCTACGGCACTCTCTTCGCTCAAGGACGAGGGACATCTGGAGATCAACCTACTCGGAGCGGACAATGTGCTCTCGCGTACGCCTATCACGACCTTCTATAGCCTGAAGGAAGTGTACGATATGATCTTCGCTCATGCGGAGAAAGCGGGGCTGCAGCGCTCGGAGCTGCAGAAGCTCAGCGTCGCCTCTTACCTCGAGGACAACGTGCGCTACGACAAGGAGTACACGGCGAAGGTGCTGGATGATGCCTTGTCCAGCCTCTCGGCCTCTACGGGGATGGTGCAGCAGGGCGAGCGTATCATCGACCGCGGGGAGATCGTCACGCCACATATCTATAATATCCTGCGCTCGTACAACATCGAGCAGGTCAATCTCCTCGGCGGAGATACCGCCTCGATCATCAACGTCGGGCTCTTCCTCTATCTGCTACTGCTCTTCTCGATCCTCGGCGTCTATATCATCCTCTTCTGCCAGCCCTTCCTCCAGCAGCCGCGCAATCTTGTGCTGCTCCTTACGCTGCTCTTTGCCTTTGTCGCGATGACCGAGCTGCAGGCTCGTACGGAGTTCTTTCCCATCCAGGTGATCCCGTATGTGATGCTTCTCATCCTGCTGCGTGCGTTCTTCGGGAGCCATCTGGCGCTGAATACCTATCTCTTCACGATCCTTGCCTCAGCGTACTTCGTGCCTTCGGAGCCGCTGTCCTTCATCTTCATCCAGCTCTCGGCGGGCTTCACGGCGCTCTTCTCACTGCAGAGCTTGACGTCGCGCGGGCAGATCATACGTGCCGCCTTCCTCGTCTTCCTCGTCTATATCGGCGCCTCGATGATCGTCGAGTGGGGGCACGAAGGAGCTATCTCACGTGGCTACTGGATCCAGCTCTTACTCTATGGGGTGAACCTCATCTTCCTGATGTTTTCCTATATCTTCGCCTTCATCGTCGAGCGTATCTTCGGCTATGTGTCGAGCGTGCGTCTGGTCGAGCTGAGTGATACGAATATGCCACTGCTGCAGGAGCTGTCGGAGATCGCACCAGGGACCTTCCAGCACTCGTACCAAGTCTCTATCCTCGCGACGGCTGCCGCTACGAAGATCGGTGCAGATGCCCAGCTCATCCGTACAGGAGCGCTCTACCACGATATCGGGAAGATGCTCCACCCTGAGTTCTTCACGGAGAATTCGGCTGCGAACAACCCCCACAAGTACCTCACCTACCACGAGAGTGCGCGCGCCATCATCCGCCACGTCCTCGACGGGATCACGCTGGCGCAGAAGCACAGTCTGCCCGATCCCGTCATTGAGTTCATCCGCACGCACCACGGGCGCAGCACCACGCGCTACTTCTACAATTCGTATTCGAACGAGCATCCCGACGAGGTCGTCGACCCAGAGCCCTTCACCTATCCAGGGCCTAACCCCTACACCAAGGAGCAGGGGATCCTCATGCTCGCCGACAGTGTAGAGGCCGCTAGCCGTAGTCTCGGCGAGTACACTGAGGAGGGCATCCGTAGTCTCATCGCTAAGATCGTCGATGGTATCGTCTCCGAAGGGCTGCTGAACGATACGCCGCTCACCTTCCACGATATACAGGAGATCAAGGAAGTCTTCTACCTCAAGCTCAAGACGATGTACCACGCGCGCATCGCTTACCCCGACAAGAAGTAGCATGCACGCCCCCATCTTCCTCGTCGGCTTCATGGGCTCGGGCAAGAGTACCATCGGGCGCCATCTGGCCGAAGCCCTCGGGCGGCGCTTCATCGATACGGATGTCTTCGTCGAGACGCGCTTCCGCCAGCGCATCACGGATATGTTCGCCGAGCACGGCGAAGCGGTCTTCCGTCGTCGTGAGCGTATGGCTATCGAGGAGCTGATGAGTATGCCTGATACCGTCTTCGCTACGGGAGGCGGGCTACCGTGCTATACCGACACGATGGATCACCTGCTGGAGGCGGGGCACGTCATCTACCTGCGCTGCTCGACGCCCATCCTCGCTGCTCGCCTTGAGCTGTGCAAGCGCACGCGCCCGACGATACGCGACAAGAGTGGGGACGAGCTCCTTGCCTTCGTGCAGGACACCCTTGCGGTGCGCGAGCCTATCTATAGCTGTGCCCACCGCATCTGCGAGATCGACCACGTGGACACGCCGCAGAAGGAGCAGCTCTTTGCCCTCGAGCTGGCGAAGGAGCTCGCACGCTAAGCCCGCATAAGCATACAGCTACGCCCCACCGACAGACAAGTGCTGTCGGTGGGGCGTGCTTATTTGTCGGCTCGCTTATGCGCTTCGCTCTGGTAGCGGGTCGTAGGGTAGTGGGGTAGAAGCAATAGTTGTTCGCAGGCAAAGCACTATCGGAGACTGTTGCGGGAGAGTCTTGTCCTCTATTTAGAGTGCTAAGGCATCGCACGCCCAACTCCCCGATATGCCTCTCCGAAGCGATCAGGCAAGCCCTTCGCCTTATCGCGCGTATTCCTCTGATTCCGCGGAGGGAAAAGTATCGTTCTCGTGAAGAAAAAAGCGCCTTCCCGTAGTGGTATTCTTCTATCTATGCACGTAGTCTTAAAGACCAGGCACGTCAATCCAAATATCCCCGTACGTAGATATTAGGACCCCGTACGTAGTCCAAACTTATCTGCCACTCGTCCGCAACTTTTATACCTACGCGGAGCAACCACCCAATATAGGTCTGCGGGGCGACCAGTATTGGTCGACGCGCTGACCACTATAGGTTACTACTACGAACCTATAGTGGTTGACTCGCGAACCACTATTGGTTGACTCGCGAACCACTATTGGTTTGCACCCCACACCAATAGTCGTCCGAGCGTAGACGAGTATTGGTTTCGGCCACCTCCCTATAGTACTTCATCTGTGAGGTGCTATAAATACCCGCCTCACCTATCGCTGTGAGCGCATTGAGCGTGAGGACAAAGGTGCTCTCCAGAGTGGGGCATCTTGCCGAGGAAATCGCTTACGGCTGGTAGCGACTTCCTTGATCTGCCCTCGGCTTCTGATGCGGTTGTCTTGCCGTTTTCTGCAGATTCGTTTGGTGGAAACGGAAATTAGGTGTATCTTTGCAAGCGAAATCTTTAGAGAGTCCTCTCGAGAAGTGAATGGCTCCGTAGCTCAACTGAATAGAGCATCTGACTACGGATCAGAAGGTTACAGGTTTGAATCCTGTCGGGGTCACAACTGAGAGATGGGACAATACTACTAAAGGACGGAATGGCTCCGTAGCTCAACTGAATAGAGCATCTGACTACGGATCAGAAGGTTACAGGTTTGAATCCTGTCGGGGTCACTACAAGAAGAAGTGCCGTACTACCACGAGGTAGTACGGCGCTTTCGCTTTGTAGGCCCGCTCCACCTATGCGGTGGGGCGGGTCTTTTCGTATAGGTCGGGCAGGCAGATCTCCAAGAGGTCGAGGACGTGCTCGAAGCCTTCCGCCCCACCGTAATAGGGATCGGGGACGTGGTCGCGTGGGCTGCGCTCGCTCCACTCGGGTAGGAGGCTGACCTTGTGTGCCAGTTCTTCCGTGGGTGCCAGCTCCAGTAGGCGCTCCCGATTCGCTTCGTCCATACCGATGATATAGTCGAAGTGGAAGAAGTCCTCGTAGGTGATGGGACGGGAGCGACTCTCAAGGGAGTAGCCCCGACGGGCGGCGTGGGCACGCATACGCCCATCGGGGAGCTCGCCTTCGTGGTGAGCGATGAGGCCCGCGGAGTCGATCTCGTAGTCGCCTTCGGCGCCCTGACTCGCTACGTAGTGGCGGAAGAGTCCTTCGGCTGATGGGCTGCGGCAGATGTTGCCGAGGCAGACGAAGAGGACACGTACAGGGCGGGAGGGCTGTGGACTCACGTGGGGCATACTACTCGATGCTTAGGTCGCCGAGGGTGACGCGCCCACCCTGACCGACGATCGCCTCAGCGACGAAGCGGATGCGTGAGCCCGAGGTACCTGCGGGGAGCAGGACTTCTTGGGGGATGGGGTTATTCTGGATGTTGTCGAAGTTGCCCGAAGCGACCTTCTGCCCGTCGACGTAGATGCTGTAGGAGCGGACGTGGCCCGAGGCATCACGCTGCTGCGAAGGCGTGTAGATGAGCTTCTGGATGGGACGTGCGTCCTCGAAGAGCAGCTCGAGTGAAGTCTGCCCAGCTTCGAGCGTGACCGTCGTGTAGCCGTTGCCGTCGAGCAGTGCCTTGCGGTCATCGGCGCCCAGCGAAGGCGTCTGGATCTGTGAGGCTGCGAAGCCGAGGCGCTTGGTCGTCTCAGGGCGGTCCTTATTGGTCGATGTGGAGACGCGGGCGCGGATCGTAGCGTGGTCATCGCTGAGGGTGAAGGGACCCTTATAGCGCTGCCAGCCCTTGGGGTGCTTGGTCTTAGCATCCTCGATAGCGTACTCGATGAGGACGTCTGGCGTGACGGAGGTGATGTGTACCTTGTCGCTCTCGTCACGACGGATCTTGGGAGCCTCAAGCACCTCAGGGGTGAGGTAAGCGGCGATCTCGGCGATGCAGACGGGGCCACGTGCCTCCTCGAAGGTGACGCGCAGGCTCTTCGTCTCTACGGGAGCGAAGCGGATGATACGCTTGTAGCCGATGGTCGTCAGGCTATCGGAGGTCGCGACGGGCTCGAAGACACCGGGGCTCGTCTCCGTCTCAATGCGGAAGCGCTTGACACGCTGTCCGAGGGCGATGTACTCCTGCAGGACAAGGGTATTGAGGCGCGTGGGGCGAGAGAAGCGGTAGAAGAGGTAGCCGCTCGTCACGCCGTCAGCCATAGCCCAGTAGGTCTTCGTCTTGCCGTCGTTGGAGAGGTCGGGGGCGAACTTCTTATCACCGCTACGGAGGTTCGATGCGGTGACAGCGACGCCACGGAGCTTGTTGTCACGGAAAGCCTCCTTCAGATGGTCGTGCCAAGCGATGAGGCGCGTAGAGTCCTCGGCGGGGATGCGGCCGTGTAGGTCGATGGGGCAGTTCAGGAGGAGGTTGGCATTGCGGCCGACGCTCTGGTAGTAGAGGCGGACGAGGTTCGCCACGGAGCGGACCTGATGGTCTTCGCGGGGGTGGTAGAACCATCCTGGGCGGATGCTCACGTCGACTTCGCCAGGGAGCCACTGCTTAGCGTCCTCCATGCCCCACTGAGCTTCGCTGTAGTGCTTCGCTTTGTCCTCATCGTACATGGCCCAGTTGGTCTCGCCAGCCCAGCCCTGCTCGTTGCCGATCCAGCGGATCGTGGGCACGGTACCGCCGAAGATCATGATGTCCTTATTGTTCTTGCGGAGCATCTTCGAGGCGTCCTCATAGAGGTAGTAGCTCTTGGGGTCGATCTGACGCGTGGAGTCTGCGCCGCCGTACCAGCCGTTACCGCCGTTGGCGCCGTCGAACCAGTATTCGAAGAGCTTGCCATACTGCGTCGTGAGCTCCTTGATCTGCTCGTGGAAGATCTTCTGATACTCGGGCTGACCGTAGTATTGGCTATTGCGGTCCCATGGGGAGAGGTAGAGACCGAAGAGCAGGCCGTGCTTGCGGCACGACTCGCTGAGCTCGCGGACGAGGTCGCCCTGCCCATCCTTCCAAGGGCTGTTCTTCACCGAGTATTCGGTGGTCTTCGTGGGCCAGAGGCAGAAGCCGTCGTGGTGCTTGGCGGTGAGGATGACGCCCTTCATGCCGGCACGCTTGAGCGTGCGCACCCACTGCTCGGTATCGAGGCGCTCGGGGGCGAAGGTCTTAGCGGGGGTGTTGCCATAGCCCCACTCGAGGTCGTTGAAGGTGTTGAGGCCGAAGTGCACGAAGGCGTAAGTCTCCAGCTCCTGCCATTCGATCTGGGCGCGTGTAGGGACGGGGTGGACTGGGGCGGGTGCTTTGCTCTGTGCCGTGCCCCCAATGGGGAGGCTGAGGGCGAGGAGTAGCGATGCGATCCCAGCGGTTAGCTTCTTCATAAAGGGTAGGATGGGTGGATTAATATTTGTATTTGCGCTGATTCTCTGCACTGAGGAGTGCCGAGGGCTCAGCTATCGTTTTGTCAAGTAGGGTGCTGAGGGCCGTGACGAAGGCCGTACTGCTATTGAGGCAGGGGATGTAGGTGAAGCTCTTGCCTCCCGCCTCGAGGAAGTCCGCACGGCCCTGATCGTCGATCTCCTGGATCGTCTCCAGGCAGTCGCAGACGAAGCCGGGGCAGACGACGAGGATGCGCTCGGCACCTTCGCGGGCAAACTCCTTCACACGGCGAGCCATATACGGCTGGAGCCAGTCGTGGAAGCCCAAGCGGGACTGATAGACCAGCTCGACGCGCTCTGGCTCGAGGCCAAGATCTTCGGCGAGGTAGCGCCTTGTCTCCTCGCACTGCAGGCGGTAGCAGTCCTCCTCGCCGTGGCGCTCATGCCAAGTGCGGCGGTCAGCGCAGTGGGCGGAGTGGCCGTTGTGCTCACGACACGCCTTCGGGATGTGAGAGAGCGGTATGCCGTGCATCGAGATGATGAGGCGGTCGAAGGGCTCCGTGAGATACTCGCGGACGCTATCGGCTAAGGCCGTGCGGTAGGCCGTCTCCCCGTAGAAGGGAGCTTGCAGACGCAGGCGCATGGGGCGCAGACCGAGGCGGCGGATCTCCTCGAGGGCGAAGGCCACGGCGGTCTCATAGCTGCTGCGTGCATAGTGGGGGTAGAGCGGGACGATGACGATCTCTTCGATGTCGGGGAGGGCAGCCAAGGCCTCCAAGGCTTCGCCCGTACCGGGGTGGCCGTAGCGCATCCCTACCGCCACGGGCTCACGGCGTAGCTCGGCGAGCTGCTGGGCTATCGAGGCGGAGTGGGAGATGAGGGGGAAGTTCTGCGCGTCGGCATCCCATATCGTGCGGTAGTGCGCGGCGGACTTCGGCGCACGACGGGGCACGACGAGGTGATGGACGAGGAAGTAGCGCAGCGGGTAGCTGATCCCGATGATGCGACGGTCCATGAGGAAGGTGCGCAGGTAGTCGCGCACGTCAGGGACGGACGGGGAGTCGGGGGAACCTAAGTTCAGGAGGAGCGTGGCGCGCCCAGCGGGGAACTCCGCCCCGAAGAGGCAGGGGCGTGTCGTCCTCATCTCTTGGGGGCTGAGGGGAAAGACGTACTAAGCTTCATCGCCTTCGGCCAGGGTGTAGTCCTGGAAGAGGAAGTCATTGTAGGGGAAGCGCTGCACGTGGATCTCACGGGCGCGGTCGTAGAGGAGCTGCTTCAGTTCTTCGATCCCCTCGCCTGTGCGAGCGGAGATGAAGCAACAACCCTGCTCACCGAGCTTCGCCATCCACGTCTGCTGCAGCTCTTCGCGGCTGATATTGCGACGGGTGCGCTCGCCGAGGTCGTCAGCATCACGCTCCTCGAAGGTGAAGGCGTCGATCTTATTGAAGACGAGGATCGTCGGCTGATCGATGCCAGCGTTGATCTCACGCAGCGTCGAGGAGACGACCTCGATATGCTCCTCGAAGTTGGGGTGGGCGATGTCCACCACGTGTAGGAGGAGGTCCGCCTCACGCACTTCGTCGAGCGTGCTCTTGAAGGACTCGATGAGCTCCGTGGGGAGCTTGCGGATGAAGCCCACGGTGTCGGAGAGGAGGAAGGGGAGGTTGTGGACGATGACCTTGCGGACGGTCGTGTCGAGCGTAGCGAAGAGCTTATTCTCAGCGAAGACCTCGCTCTTCGACAGCACGTTCATCAGCGTGGACTTCCCTACGTTGGTATAGCCGACGAGAGCGACGCGGACGAGCTTGCCGCGGTTCTTGCGCTGCATCGACATCTGGCGGTCGATGACCTTCAGCTCGGCCTTGAGGTGGGCGATACGGTCCTGGATGATACGGCGGTCGGTCTCGAGCTGCGTCTCCCCAGGGCCACGCATCCCCACACCCCCACGCTGGCGCTCCAGGTGCGTCCAGAGGCGGGTCAGTCGGGGGAGCATATAGCGATACTGAGCCAGCTCGACCTGCGTCTTAGCGTAGGCCGTGGTAGCTCGGGAGGCGAAGATATCGAGGATGAGGCTCGTGCGGTCAAGGATCTTGACCTTCAGAGCCTGCTCAATGTTGCGAAGCTGTTTGGGGCTGAGCTCGTCGTCGAAGATCACGATGCCGATCTCATTCTCCTCGACGAAGAGGCGGATTTCCTCCAGCTTACCCTTACCGACGAAGGTGACGGAGTGGGGCTGGTCGAGGCGCTGGGTGAAGCGACGTACGGCTCGCACACCAGCCGTGGAGGAGAGGAAGTCCAGCTCGTCGAGATATTCGCGGGCCTGCTCCTCGTTTTGGTTCTTAGTGATGAGCCCGACGAGGACCGCTTCCTCGCTCTTGGCTTCAGTGATGATAAACTCTCTCATACTCTACAAAAATACGATAATATATAAGGAGTTCGCCCAGCGTCACATCGCCGTGTCCGAAAGCTCGGTGCTGGGCGCTCTGCGACCGCTCGCTCTTCACTCCCTGCTCTATGCGGGTGACACCTCGCGAAGTGTGTGCGCCACCCTCCACACGAAAGATTCTTCTCCAGCGCAAGAAAAAGGGTTGTCTGAGCCGAGAAAAGCTTGTCAAATCATTGGAAATAGTTTGATCCACGTACCTGGTCTTATCATCTACGTACGTGGATGATAGGACTGTCGTGTGTAGACCTTAGATCCACGTACGTAGACAAAGAAATAGCTCGCTTGTTTCGACAGAGTAGCACTACGGATCGGGAGCTTTTGTGCTGGTTCTCTGAGAGAGCTCTTGTAGTGAAACGGACAGCGCCCGCACCGAGCCATTGACTCGGTGCGGGCGCTGTGATAGGGTGGAGTGGGCGACGTTTACTTCTTCGACTTGAGGTGAGCGGTGAAGCGCTTAGCGTTGTCCGTGGGGTTGAAGGTCATCGTGCCAGCCTGGATATCGACGGCAGCGTCGGTCTCGAGGCGGTTGATGATGGTCTCGACCTCGGTGTCCTTGATGCTACGCGCTACGTCGGAGGAGTAGCTGGGGCGGCTGAGGTGGACGACACCATTGCGGTAGACGTAGCTGGTAGACATCGTAGCAGAGAGCTCGCGCTTCTTGGTCTGAGAGCCCCCATCCTGGATATTCTGGGTGAACTTACCATAGCCGACCTCGATGGAGGCCTGACCCTTGCGGATGAAGGAGATGGAGACGTCGATCGTCGTCGTGGTGCCACCCGAGGTGGTCGTGAGGTTGGGGATGGTCCAGACCGTGCTGGTGAGGGCATCCGTTTCGGGCTCTGAGGAGCAAGCCGAGAGGCCGAGAATCGCCCCGAAGGCGAGGAGTAAAAGAGTGGTGAATCGCTTCATCTGTGGTTTGCTATTATATATTGTCTGTGGTCACAAAGATAGGGCGCAGCAAGCGAACGCCCGATGGACTACTCTTCTAACGCTTGATTATAAGGGAATTGCATATAGTGGGCGATAGTGTGAATTGTAAAAAAGAAGAGCGCGTGATCAGCACGAGTACCACGATAGAGAAAATCGGTTAACTTTGCATCGTCCCTATATACGCTAACTCGCTTAATAGTATAGTTAAATTATGAATCTCAAGTACTCGCTGCTGGTCTTAGCAGGGATCTCTTCCCTGGCCGCACAGGCTCAGACCTCGCAGCCCACAACGATCGAAGCTCCCGCTCACCGTGTAGCTTTCGCTCACGAGCCCGGAGCTAACTACTTCATCTCGCTCGCCGGTGGTGTAGGCGCCATGTTCCTCGAAGGAAACAACACGCCCAAGTTCACCGACCGTCTCTCTTGGACGGCAGCCCTCTCTCTCGGTAAGTGGCACAACCCTTACTACGCTACCCGTCTGAAGGTCGTCGGTGGTGAAGCTTACACCTACAGCAAGCTCAACTCTGCGCTTCGCAACGACAACTACTTCGTCGGTGGTCACTACGACTTCATGTTCGATGTAGTGAACTTCTTCTCTACCTACAACCCCAACCGCGTATTCCACATCATTCCTTACGTAGGGGTAGGCTATGAGTACAAGTTCAACCACACGGTAGCAGGTCTGCCCAACACGCACGCTGCTACGGCTAACGGTGGTCTCCAGCTGTCCTTCCACGTCGCTCCCCGCGTCAACATCTTCGTCGAGGGTGAAGCTACGTACAACGGCTTCCACATCCGTAAGTCTTACGCTCCTGACTTCTCCAACGCATTCCGCGTATCTGCTATCGCAGGTCTGACCTTCAACGTTGGTCGTCAGGGCTTCGCTCCTGTTGAGCCCCTCGATCAGGCTTACATCGATGGTCTGCAGTCTCAGATCAACGCCCTGCGTGCTGAGAACGCTGAGCTCGCTAAGCGCCCCGAGCACTGCCCCGATGTAGAGGCTGTAGCTCCCGCTGCTAATGATCGCTTCGTAGCTGATAAGTCTATCCTCTTCGCACAGGGTAAGTCTGCTGTCAGCAACGACCAGCTCATCACCGTCTTCGACGCTGCTGAATTCGTCAACAAGGGCGAAGGTGAACTCGTCGTCACGGGTTATGTAGCTAAGAACGAAAGCCGCTTCGCAGGCCTCGCCGAAAAGCGTGCTAAGGCTGTCGCTACCCTCCTGACGGAGAAGTACGGCGTATCAGCTGATAAGATCACCGTCGAATGGAAGGAAGCTGGTGAAGCTCCTTATAGCGCTGACCAGCAGGGCTGGAACCGCGTTGTGATCATTCGCTCTAAGTAATCACCTCTAGTCAAGACATTCAATTCTAATGAAGACGAAAATAATGACGCTTGCACTCTGCGCTCTTGCAGCCACGAGTGCCCTGCAGGCTCAGGAGCCCGCTCAGCAGCCTTCTCACAAGACTGCCTTCGTCAAGGATGGTGCGGCACACTGGTTCCTCGAACTCGGGGACGCTGCTACCCTCAGCCTCGGCGGTTACAACTACGACGTCAAGTTCGGCGATCGCGTTAGCTTCATCAACCCTAACCTCGCTATCGGTCGCTGGGTAACTCCCGCCTTCGGGATGCGCCTCCAGCTCCAGGGTGGTAAGCTCTACGACTACGTGTTGAACCCTCTCGCTATGGGGGCATCATACCTCCGTACGGACGTCATCTACGGCTCCGCTCAGTATGACTTCATGCTTGACGTCATCAACTACTTCTCTCCCTACAAGGAGGATCGCTTCTTCCACGTCATTCCCTTCGTAGGGGTTGGTGTTGGCTACAAGCATCAGGCGGAAGTCCTTGGTGTCAAGGATAACAGCCACCGCTTCGGTCCTCAGGCTGACGCTGGTCTTCAGCTGAAGTTCCGCCTCGCTCGCTTCGTAGACTTCAACCTCGAAGGTAAGGTCACGGCTACCGACCTGCGTCTCCCCTCTGCGGGTGAAGCTCGTGTAGCTGGTACGGCAAGCGAAAACTTCAGCAACGCCAGCTTCATCGCTCAGGCTGGTGCTTCGCTCACCTTCCACCTCGGTCGCAAGGAATTCGAAGCTATCACGCCTAACGATCCCGCTCTCATCGCTGACCTCAACGGCCAGATCAACGCTCTCCGTGCTGAGAACGCTGAGCTCGCTAAGCGCCCTGTCAACTGCCCTGACGTAGCTGTCCCCGTAGCTGATTCTAAGGTCATCGGTAACGTGATCTACTTCCGTATCAACAGCGCTGTCGTCGACAAGAACCAGATGGTCAACGTCTACAACATCGCCGAATACGCTAAGAGCAACACCGAGACGATCACGCTCGTTGGTTATGCTGACCGCCAGACTGGTAACCCTGCTTACAACCTCGCTCTCTCTAAGCGTCGTGCAGAAGCTGTCGCTGACATCCTCGTCAAGAAGTACGGCATCTCTCGCGATCGTCTGAAGATCGACTGGAAGGGTGATACGGTACAGCCTTACAACGAAAACGTTTGGAACCGTATCGTCCTCATGAGCGCTGAGTAATCCTCGCTCATAGCTCCCTAAGGTGAGCCCTGTCGCTCACCGCCCAACGCCCGCCCTCGGCTGACCACAGCGTCACCGAGGGCGGGCTCTTTTATGTCGATCTGTGGGGGAGTGCCCCTCTGGGGTGGGGAAGCCGGCAGTGCCTTCTTCGCTGCCTGCTTGCTTAGTTGGGGGCAATGTCTTATCTTTGCACCGCATTCTCCGCCCCTGCTGGGGTGGGCGAGTGATTAGGCTGTCTCGTGGTGTAATGGTAGCACAACAGGTTTTGGTTCTGTTTGTCAAGGTTCGAATCCTTGCGAGACAACAAGCCTCTTGGTAGTGTGATGAGAAATATGTATCTTTGCACCATCAAAAGGCAAACGGCCAAGTACGGTGTGGTAGTTCAGCTGGTTAGAATACCTGCCTGTCACGCAGGGGGTCGCGGGTTCGAGTCCCGTCCATACCGCCAGAAGGAGCTGTGTCCCCTTCTCCACGAGGAGGAGTGAGCACAGCTTCTCTTCCGAAAAGCCAAGCTCGGGATGTAGCGCAGTCCGGTTAGCGCACCTGCTTTGGGAGCAGGGGGTCCCAGGTTCGAATCCTGGTATCCCGACACAAGTAAGGAGGTCTGATGTAGAGCACTACGTCAGACCTCCTTCGTTTATATCATCTCCAGAGGGGGTGGGCTTCAGTGCCGATGTCGTACCTTTACGCTGCGAGGCCGTCGCCTCCATCCCTCTCTCCCAATAGACTAATGAAGCAAGAATCACGTATGATCGCCAAGACACTGCAGGCCCTGGAGCCCGTCTTGGCACAAGAACTCGAGGCCCTCGGGGCTACCGATATCGAGCAGGGGCGCCGTATGGTCTCCTTCACAGGGGATAAGAAGGTGCTCTACCGTGCGAACTATCGTCTGCGCACGGCCCTGCGCATCCTCCTGCCTATCGCCTCCTTCCGCGCCAATGACCCCGATGAGCTCTATCGTCAGCTCAAGCGTCTGGACTGGAGCGAGTGGATGCAGGCTGGTGACACCTTTGCCTTCGACACCGTCGTCTACTCAGAGACCTTCACCCACAGTAAGTATGTCGGCTACCGTGCTAAGGATGCCCTCGTCGACTTCTTCACCGAGTGTGGGGAGAAGCGCCCCATGGTGCGTCTGGACAATCCCGACCGCCTCTTCCATATCCATATCTCGCACGACGAGGTGACGCTGGCACTCGATAGCTCGGGTGAGAGCCTGCACAAGCGTGGCTGGAGAGCAGCACAGACGGAGGCTCCGCTGAGCGAAGTCCTCGCCGCTGGTATCCTGCTGCTGGCTGGCTGGCAGGGTGAGACGGACTTCATCGATCCCATGTGTGGCTCGGGGACGCTCCTCATCGAGGCAGCCCTCATCGCCCGTGGTATCGCCCCTGGCTCCTTCCGTAAGAGCTTCGCCTTCCAGCGCTGGGCGGATTATGATCCCGCCCTCTTCGCTGATGTAGAGGCCGAGTGCCGTGAGCTGAAGCCCTTCGAGCACCATATCTATGGTTCGGATAACTCTATCGAGGCCGTGAAGGTAGCACGTCACAACGTTCGCACGGCAGGCCTTGCCGACCTCATCACCGTCAGTCATCGTGCTATGCAGGATTGCCCTGCTCCCGAGACTCCCGCCCTCATCGTCACGAACCCGCCCTACGGCGAGCGTCTGCGTCTGCGCGATGGCGAGGAGCTCTACCGCATGATCGGCGAGCGCCTCAAGCACAACTATGCCGGCTCGACGGCTTGGATCTTGGCCTACAAGCTCGAGCACTTCGATAAGATCGGTCTGCGCCACAGCGACCGCATCAAGATGCTCAACGGCTCGCTGGAGTGTGAGCTGCGTGCTTACACCCTTTTCGCTGGTAAGCGTGAGGACTTCAAGCGTGCTGGTGGCGAAGGTGAAGAGGAGCGTGCTCCTCGTGCTCCACGCCCCGAGCGTGAGCGTGGTCCTCGCTCCGAGAAGCCCCGTCGCTTTGACCGTCCCCGCCGTGAGGATCGCCGCGAAGGAGGCCGTCGTGATGGTGATCGTCCGAGTTTCTCTGATCGTCCACGCCGCGAAGATCGCCGCGAAGGTCGTCGTGATGGTGATCGCCCCAGCTTCTCTGACCGTCCCCGTCGTGAAGATCGCCGCGAAGGTGGTCGTCGTGATGGTGATCGTCCGAGCTTCTCAGATCGTCCACGTCGCGAAGATCGCCGTGAAGGAGGCCGTCCCGCGAAAAAAAATGAAGGGGGATTGTGGCCTAATGATCGCTTCCGCTACCGCGATGAAGAGGGACGTGAACGTATTAGGAATAAGCGCTCTAAGCATATCCAGACCTTCTCTGGCGGTGGCGATGAGTAGCCACTGATAGCGGAGTTTGCAGCCGCCACTTGGGCCTGGCATTTGGTAGTATCAAATTTTGTTGTACCTTTGCAGTGCAAACAGGTCAGCCCAGGTGGCGGAATTGGTAGACGCGCTCGTTTCAGGTGCGAGTGTTCAAAAGACGTGC
>ERZ1674155.7-NODE-7-length-103261-cov-19.149439_pt1 | contig 103261 bp, 77 predicted proteins | sample MGYA00581305_ERZ1674155 | MGnify/ENA primary metagenome ERZ1674155 (study PRJEB41354, sample SAMEA4873344) | human saliva metagenome | biome: human-associated habitat [ENVO:00009003]; feature: mouth environment [ENVO:08000002]; material: saliva material... | reverse complement strand
TATCTACGTACGTGGATATTTGGATTTACGCACCTGGTCTTTAAGACTACGTACATAGATAGAAGAAAACCACTACGTGAAGGCGCTTTTTTCTTCACGAGAATGATGCTTTTCTCTACGCTGAATAAGAGGAATACTTGCGATAAGGCGAAGGGCTTGCGTATCACTTCGGAGTGGTATATCGGGAGCTGGGCTATCTCCTATACGATCTCACCCATGGGATCTTCCACGCTCAGGTAGCTCCGCTGTCGCCCGCTCGTCTACTGCAGGAGGGCGGGGAGAGGACGTATAATAGTGGTGTTTCACAAGCGTTTATGGTGCTGATTTTTTTTCTTCTATAAAGTCGCTACCTTTCGGGACTATTTCCATTAGCACCACGCCTCTTGATATGAAACACATTCACTTGCTCTTAGTCGCCTTTGCGCTATCTTCTGGTAGCCTTCTCGCGCAGACGACCGTCGCTGTACAGGGCTCCCTAAAGAAGACGACTGACCGTACGCCCGTGGACTTTGCTAACGTCCTCCTGCGCCATCCCGCTGATAGTAGCCTCATCGTGGGGACGACCAGTGACGAGCACGGGGCTTTCCGCTTGGAGGCTCCCGAGGGCACCTTCCTCCTCGAGGTGCGTGCGCTGGGCTACCGACCCTATCATCAGACGCTCACCATCGCTGGTGCGCTTGACCTCGGCGAGCTCCTCCTCGCCGAGGAGACGAAGCAGCTCTCCGCCGTCCAAGTCACGGGGCGCCGACCGATCATGCTGCGTAAGACCGACCGCCTGGTCTTCGATGCGACCCAGATAGCACCTGCTGCCAGCTCGGTTCTGGATGTCCTACGGCAGACCCCTGGGGTGAATGTCTCCGACGATGGTGTCAGCCTCATCGGTAAGGGTGGGGTGATCATCCTCGTCAACGATAAGCGGGTGCGTCTCTCGGGTGCAGCACTTATCAGCCTCCTACGCTCCTACCCGCAGTCCGACCTTCAGGAGATACAGATCTTGACCACGCCACCTGCTAAGTACGAAGCCGAAGGGAATGCTGGTGTGCTGAATCTCATTCTCAAGAAGGCCAAGAATGACTTCTTCGGGGGAAGTATCTCCCCGCGTTTGGAATTAAAAAAGGAGAGGACGATGTATTCCCTCAATACCAACCTCAACTACAAGAATGATAAGGTCTCCGCTTCCCTCCAGTTCGGAGGAGGTAGGCTGAACTACGATGGCTATCTTGGGACCTACCGTACCTATCCTAAGCAGGGTACCTATCATGCAAGTGAAACGACGCACGAGGGGGCGAGTCCTCACTTCAACCTTAACCTCCGTGCGGGGCTGGACTACGCCTTCACCCCAGAGTTCTCGGTGGGGGGTAATGTCTCCTACAGCCGGAATAAGGGTAATACGCATCGAGTGAATGATAGCCGAGACTATCGCATCCTCCCCAGTGGAGAGCGTGAACTCCTACGCCTCCTCCCTGGCGTTGCCGACAATACCGACAAGAGTCACTATACTACGGCGAACGTTCACCTGGAGAAGACCTTCAAGTCTGCTCCCCAGCGTCGTCTCTCGTGGGATGCCGACTATGTAGGCTATCGAAGCCAAGTGGGGCGCAACTTCTCCTCTCGTGGCTTGATGCCTAATGGTACTCCCATCCCAGGCTCGGACTTCCACTTCGATGCGCTGACCGATCAGCACACCGACTCCTACATCACGAGCCTGGACTATACGGAGCCTCTCGGTAAGGGGACGCTGGGCTTTGGAGCTAAGGGGACGTGGACCCGCACCTCCAACCGAAGCGACTACGATGCAGCGAGCACGATGGGTGAGCGCCACGACAAGATCACCTTCGACGAGCATGTCTATGCGCTCTATGCTGACTTCAAGCATCCGCTCTCCGACAAGTGGAATCTCCGCACGGGTCTTCGTATGGAGTACACCCATACGGCAGGCGAAAATAACGGCCGTCGTCTGGAGCACCTCAAGAGCTACCTCAACGTCTTCCCCACGCTCTTCTTAGGCTACAACCCCAACGACCGCCATGCCTTCAGCCTCAATGGTACTGTCCGCCTCAATCGCCCTCACTTCGGCCAACTCTCCCCGTTTGCTGACTACGAGAACCAGTACAGCATCATACGAGGGAAAGAAGATCTGCGTGCTGCCAAGCGTGCCCAGCTCGCCCTCGGCTATACCTTCCTTGGGGCGCTGAACTTCCAGCTCGACGGTGGCTATCTCTGGGATGGTATCACACAGGTCATCCGCCTCGATCCCGTGACGAACCGCGGGAGCTACACGCATGACAATGCCGAGAAGACCTGGACCTTCGGCCTGGAGAATAGCTTCTTCTTCAATAAGGTCAGCTTCTTCCAGACCTACATCTCTCAGCGTCTCTGGTACTCCGATATGAAGATCGGCCCTGAGTCCACTTCGCTCTACGGGGGATCAGGCTTGAGCTATCATGTCAGTCTCAACAATACCTTCTTCTTCAACCGCAGTAAGACCTTCCAGGGGACCTGTTCCTTCTACTATCGGACACCTAGCTACGATGGAGGCTTCCATATGAGGCACGTCATCTCTGGCGGAGCGGGCCTATCCTACACGCTCCTCCAAGGGAAGCTTCGCCTCGCTCTCGACGCCTACAACCTCCTCCGCAATAACCTCCATCTGAATATCACGACTCCCGACTATGAGATGTATGCCAACAACGAGAATAGTGCACTCACCCTCAACCTCGGTGTGACCTACTCCTTCGGTGCTCCTATCCGAGGCAAGTCCGAGCGCAAGAGTGCCCAAGAGCTTCGCTCGCGTATGTAGCGCCCCGCCTCCCGCTCTAGGGTCACACCCGCTAAAGCAAAGCCCCCAGCAGCCGTCCTCGTGGTGCCTGCTGGGGGCTTGCTGTAGTCTATCGCAGCTCCGCTGTCGCCCGCTCGTCTACTGCAGAAGGGCGGGGAGAGGACTATATAATAGCGGTGTTTCACAGGTGTTTATGGTGCTGTTTTTTTTCTTCTATAAAGTTGCTACCTTTCGGAACCACTTCCATTAGCACGCACCTCTTGGTATGAAACACATTCACTTGCTCTTAGTCGCCTTTGCGCTATCTTCTGGTAGCCTTCTCGCGCAGACGACCGTCGCTGTACAGGGCTCCCTAAAGAAGACGACTGACCGTACGCCCGTGGACTTTGCTAACGTCCTCCTGCGCCATCCCGCTGATAGTAGCCTCATCGTGGGGACGACCAGTGACGAGCACGGGGCTTTCCGCTTGGAGGCTCCCGAGGGCACCTTCCTCCTCGAGGTGCGTGCGCTGGGCTACCGACCCTATCATCAGACGCTCACCATCGCTGGTGCTCTTGACCTCGGCGAACTCCTCCTGACCGAGGAGACGAAGCAGCTCTCCGCTGTCCAAGTCACAGGGCGCCGCCCGATCATGCTGCGTAAGGCTGACCGTCTGGTCTTCGATGCGACCCAGATAGCGCCTGCTGCCGCCTCGGCTCTGGATGTCCTACGGCAGACCCCTGGGGTGAATGTCACGAATAGTGGCATTAGTCTCATCGGCAAGGGTGGGGTGATCGTCCTCGTCAATGATAAGCGTGTGCGCCTCTCTGGTACCGCTCTCCTTAGTCTCCTATCCACAGTCCGACCTTCAGGAGATACAGATCTTGACCACGCCACCTGCTAAGTACGAAGCCGAAGGAGATGCAGGCGTCCTGAACCTCGTCTTGAAGAAAGCTAAGAATGACTTCTTCGGGGGAAGTGTCACGCCAAGCTTTGGGATCAAAAGGTCGCGGCCTCGCTATGATCTCAGTACGAGCTTCAACTATAATCAAGGTAAGGTCACAGCCTCCCTTGATCTCGGTGCCGGTACGGGGCTGTTTGATGGTGACCCACGTACCTATCGTACCTATCCTCAGCAGAAGACCTACTACGTCAGTGATACCTACTACACGGGGCGGGATAAGTACTTCAACGTACGTGGAGCGCTGGACTACGCCTTCACTCCAGAGCTCACACTCGGCTTCAGCGCCTCCTATACGCCCCAGCAGGATAGTACGCATCGTGAGAATGACTCTCGCGACTATAGCATCACTTCCGATGGCTCGTACCAGCTCCTTCGTTCCCTCCCAGGGCTTGCGGTGAACACCGATCATGGGAAATACATCTCGGCGAATGCCCACATGGAGAAGACCTTCAAGGGTGTGCCTAAGCGTCGCCTATCGTGGGATGTGGACTATGTCGGCTACCGCAGTCGGGAGGATCGTAGCTTTACCTCCTCGGGCCTGACCCCTCAGAGGACTCCTATCGCAGGCTCGGACTTCCGCTTCAATGCGCTGACCGATCAGCATATCGACTCCTACATCGCCAGCCTGGACTATGTCGAGCCTCTCGGTAAGGGGACGCTGGGCTTCGGAGCAAAAGGTATTTGGACGCGCACCAGCAATAGTAGTGACTATGATGCAGCGAGCACGATGGGTGAGCACCATGATAAGATCCGCTTCGATGAGCAGGTCTATGCGCTCTATGCGGACTTCAAGCATCCCCTCTCTGAGACGTGGAGTCTTCGCACGGGGCTTCGTATGGAGTACACCCATACGGCAGGGGAGAATAACGGCCGTCGTCTGGAGAACTTGAGGAGCTATCTCAACGTCTTCCCCACGCTCTTCTTAGGCTACAATCCCAATGATCGCCATGCCTTCAGCCTCAGCAGTACCGTCCGTCTCAACCGTCCGCATTTCAGTGTGCTCTCTCCCTTCGCTAACTACGAGAATCAGTACACCATCATGCGAGGGAAGGAGGACCTACGTGCTGCGAAGCGCGCACGGCTTGCCCTCGGATATACCTTCCTCGGTGCGCTGAACTTCCAGCTCAATGGGGGCTACCTATGGGATGGGCTTACGCAGGTGATACGCCTGGATCCTGCGACGAACCGCGGGAGCTACACCTATGAAAATGCCGAGAAGACTTGGCTCGTTGGACTGGAGAATAGCTACTTCTTCAATAAAGTCAGCTTCTTCCAGACCTACATCTCCCAGCGTCTTTGGTATAATGAGACGAAGCTTGATACCAATGTGTCCTCTCCCTATGGAGGCTCTGGTCTGAGCTATAGCTTCAGCATGAACAATACCTTCTTCTTCAATCGCAGTAAGACCCTCCAAGGTACCTGCTCCATCTACTATGCGAGCCCAAGCTACGATGACGGAGGTATGAGATACTCGCATACCTTCACGGCTAATGCAGGCCTATCCTATACGCTCCTCGATGGGAAGCTCCGTATCGCTGCCGATGCCTACAACCTCATCTGGACCGAGCCCTACATCAATATCAATACCCCCGCCTACCAGATGCGTGTCAAGAACGAGTCGAATAGCCTCTACTGCTCGCTGAGCTTGACCTACTCCTTCGGTGCTTCCATCGAGGGTAAGGATGAGCGCCAGAGTGCCAAGGATCTTCGCTCGCGTATGTAGCGCCCTGCCGCTCCCGCTCTTGGGTCACACCCGCTAAAGCAAAGCCCCCAGCAGTCGTCCACGTGGCGCCTGCTGGGGGCTTGATGTATCCCTCGATTGCATGCAGGCCGCTACGTCATTCGCCCAAAGCTTGCACCTTCGCTCTGCCTTCCCCTTCGCTCAAAGTGCCTGCTTCATCGGTTGCAAGGCCCGAACGTATAGCCCTCCTCATCAGGACGTATACGTATCGCGAGCAAAACGTATACGTTTGGCGGTGAAAACGTATACGTTTCGAGCGTGAAACGTATACGTCTTGGGCATGAAACGTATACGTTTTGCCCGCGCAAGGTATACGTCCTCTCTCCGCAGCCTCCTCCCGCCCCGAACGAACGCCCCGCTGCGCCGCCCTCGGCTCCCACAGCACTATCTACTATTCTTGGTAATTTAGATGCCTCATAAGGGGCTTCTTCGCAGTGGAAGACAGCTACAGAGACTTATAGTAATTGGTTGATTTTTATTCAGAGATATGGATGCAAGGCAGTGTATGATCATAGACTTGGAGCGGCAGAGGGACAAACGAATGTTTATCACCGAGCAGGTCGAGTCCATAGATGTCAGTGAGCATGGAGGATGGTTGGTGCGCTTCAAGGCCTCTCCCCGTGTCTTCCAGTACAATAAAGCTCGCCTCCTTTATCTGAAAGATCCCAAGCCTATCAACGTCGTGCATAGGGGGCTCTACGTCCGGAATAAGCGCATCTCCGACATTGCAGAGCTCCTGTGCTTCGCCTACTCCACGTACAATTTCTATCGAGTGACCCATACGAATGGCTATGTAGAGTGCCTTGATGGTCGGGAGGTCTATATTACCCGCACGCCGATAGACCTGACGGGGGGCTCTACGTGGGACTATCTGAAGAAGCTCGCAGCTGAGACGGGACTATGCGCCAGCGACGGGACAAATATCTTAGCGAAGTCCTACCGTCTGGTGGATGTGAAGCGAGATAACGTGCCCCTTGCTCAGTACCTTGGTGATAAGAGGAAGCTGGCTACGCGCTCTATGCCACGGCAGGTCTACTATCCCTTTGGTTGCAATGCCAGCCAAAAGGCCGCGGTGGAGGCAGCCCTGTGCCATCAGGTGAGTATCGTGCAGGGGCCTCCAGGTACGGGGAAGACGCAGACGATCCTCAATATCATCGCGAACTTACTCCTTGCGGGCAAGACTATATTGGTGGTATCAAATAATAATTCTGCCGTAGAGAATATTGCCGAGAAGCTCCAGCGTGAAGGCTTGGGCTTCCTCGTGGCACAGCTGGGGAACTCTGAGAACAAGGAGGCCTTCATCCAACAGCAGCAGCCCTATTACCCCGATATGGAGGGATGGGCGCTCGAGGATGCTTCGGCGGTCAAGAAGGTGGCCAAGGAGGCTCTGTGGAAGGTGTCTCAGGGCTTTGATGACCAGACGAAGCAGGCGCAGCTACGGGCCGAGCTCAATGCCTTGCAGACGGAGCGTCAGTATAATGATCTCCTTAATGAGGCTATCGGGCAAGACGTCAGCTGGCTGAAGGATAAGTCTCCTGCTGGGCTGATGGCCTTACTTACGCGCTTTCAGCAGCTCGCAGAGCGGTCGGAGCGGCCCAGCTTTTGGTTTCGCTTGAAGAGTACATTCACTTTAGGACTGCAGGCCTTCTCTTTCCTCAAGAGAGAGTTTGCGGAGGTCATCGCTTGCCTGGAAGATGCCTACTATGAGGCTTCTCAGTCTAAGATAGAGAAGGAACTTTCAGCAGTTACGCAGCGTCTTCAGTCTATCGACTTAAAGCAGAGCATCAAGGAGCTTACGACCTCGTCGCTCCAGCTTCTCAAAAGCAAGGTGAGTAAGCGCTATGATAGTGGCGGTGCCCGATGCCAGTTCACCATCAGAGACTTCAAGCTCAAGACGGAGGCTTTCCTCAAGGAATATCCCGTGGTGCTAAGTAGTACATACCGATCGAATGGGAATATCAATCCCGATTATGTCTTTGACTATGTCATCATGGACGAGGCTTCGCAGATCGATATCAAGACGGGAGCATTGACCCTATCGTGTGCTATGAATGCTGTGATCGTAGGGGATGACAAGCAGCTACCTAATGTAGTAAGCCGAGAGGAGTCGCTTGCTCTCACAGCTATACGAGAGACCTACCAGGTCGATGACCGATATGATGCTGTGACGCATAGCTTCCTGAAGTCTTGCTTAGAGACCTTCAAGGATGCCCCCGTGACGCTGCTACGTGAGCACTATCGTTGCCACCCCAAGATCATTGAGTTCTGCAATCAGCGCTTCTATGACGGTGAGCTGATCTCCATGACGACGGATAAGGGTGAGGAGAAGGTGCTTCAAGTCCTACGCACCGTGAAGGGGAACCATGCCCGAGGGCGCTTCAACCAGCGTGAGATAGACGTCATCACGCAAGAGGTGCTCCCAGAGTTTCAGGATCAGGTAAGCATCGGTATCATTACCCCCTATCGTGATCAGGCGCAGGCTATCAACCAGATGCTGGGCATCGATATCGCAAGTACGGTGCATAAGTATCAAGGGCGAGAGTGCGACACGATCATCATGAGCATGGTGGACAATGGTCCGACGGAGTTCTCTGACGATCCAAACCTCCTCAACGTAGCTATCTCTCGTGCCAAGACTCACCTCTGTATCGTGGTGACAGGGAATGATCTGCCTGAGGGAAGCATCCTATCTCAGCTCATCAGCTATATTCAGTACAACAACTTCGAGGTAAAGGAGAGCAAGCTACGCTCGGTCTTTGACCTGCTATACACGCAGTACACTACGGAGCGCCTGGCTTATCAGTCCAAGCATCAGGTCTCCGACCAACTATCTGAGACGCTCTTCTATGATACGCTACTCAAGGCTCTCAATGAGGTGGGGCGTAGCGAGCTTTCCGTGCTCTGTCACTATCCCCTTGAGAGACTCATCGCTGATGTGTCGCTACTGGATGCTGAGGAGCGAGCTTTTGTCAAGAGTTCTCTCTCGCACGTGGACTTCCTCGTCTACAATTCGCTGACGAAGCGTCCGCTACTCGTCATCGAGGTCGATGGCTGGAGCTTCCATAAGGGGAGTGCTACGCAGCAAGCCCGAGATGCACTCAAAGACCGCCTTCTCTCCAAGTATGATCTCCCTCCCTATCGTATCTCTACGACAGATATGGTGACGGTCGATATGCTGAGAGAACGGCTGGCTACTTTATTGTAGGCCTGCAGTAAGGCTCTGCGATTATTAGAAAAAGCCTACCTTCGTGCTGCTTCCCAGGACGGGAAGTGTCTTTCATCAGAAGTGTCCAGAGAACGGCTACGAGCCGTCCGCAACCTATCCGCATACGGGGCAAGGTGCGAGAGGCAGACTCCCTGCCTGACACGAGAGGACGTATCGTCTCATCTAAAAATAAAAGGTATGACTACCCAAGCTACATCTACTTCGACAGAGGAGCTCATATTCAGCTCCCGCACTATCCATTCGACTGAGCACCCCGAGGGACAGCTGCGTCGGATGGATGGCACCCTGCTGCGTCTCTATCCCGCTACATCTCTTCCCGCACCGCTGACGCCCGAAGCACGTCCCGAGGCTACTGAGCTCTTTCGCCAAAGCCTCTCCCTCTTGTGGCGGCATCGTGAGCGCATCCTTTCGGATAGCCGAATGTTCCTCACTCCCATAGCCGAGCTGAATGGCTTGGCATATCTGGGCGCCTTCCCCCAAGCGACACTGGGTGCGTACATCGAGCTCTGGACGCTGTGTGATGCTGCGCTCATCACGGACGAGCGTGGGATCCAGCACTTCGTGACGCGTGTGGCAGGTAGCCCGCTCTCTGGGAGCAATCGCTGCACGCTGGTAAGCGAGGAGGGCGAAGTCAGCACGCGCAGTGTGCGGGACTTTAGTTCGCTGTGGCGTCCCCTCCGTGGCTTGATCCGCCGCTACCGAAAGCCCCAAGCCACTGCTCAGCACTACACCCTCACCAAAGTCCTTACCCTCCTCAGCGAAGAAGGGTAGGGCAGTCCTACCCATACCTATTCACGAAGGGGGTGAAGTAACCTATATAGGAGACTGTTGCATAGAATCCTACCTCTATTTAGAGTGCTAAGACATCGCACGCCCAGCTCCCACGATATGCCTCTCCGAAGTGATACGCAAGCCCTTCGCCTTATCGCGCGTATTCCTCTTATCTAGCGGAGGGGAAAGTGTCCTTCTCGTGAAGAAAAAGGTGCCTTCACGTAGTGCTTTTCCTCTGTCTATGCACGTAGTCTTAAAGACCAGGTACGTAAATCCAAATATCCACGTACGTAGATATTAGATCTACGTACGTAGTCCAAACTTATCTGCCGCTCGTCCACAACTTTTATCCATACGCGGAGCAACAACCCCAATATAGGTCAGCGGGGCGACCAGTATTGGTCGACGCGCGAACCACTATAGGTTCATAGTAGTAACCAATAGTGGTTGACTCACGAACCACTATTGGTTTACCCCCCGTACCACTATTGGTTTGCACTACGGATAAGTAGTGGTATGTATCCGCTCCTTCCACGAGTATAGAAAGTAAGCCCCTGATACATGGCTATTTACATGCATCAGGGGGCTCTTTCTTTGCGCCTTTCTTGTATGTATGTATGTATGTATGTATTTTACTAAGTTTGTGGTAGACAACTGAATCTGAAGACATCAAGTCTACACCACAAACGTCTTACCATAACTCACGATATCCTTATGAAGAAGAGCGTCCTTCATAGTCTATGTCGCCTGTCTCTGTGTGAGCACTCTCGCCTCATACGGAGCTCAGCAGGCGCTCTGCTTTGCCCCACAAACAGCCCCCAACACAACCGATCGTCTGCAAAAGAAAATTGAACACCATGAAGACTCTAACTAAATGCTTCCTACTCCTCGTAGTACTCCTCTGTAGCGAACAAATTCTCTTAGCCCAAGCTATTAAAGGCACCGTAGTAGATACTGAGGGGAACCCTATCGAGTTAGCCCACGTTATTGCGCGTAAGCGTGCGGACAGTACCTTCGTAGCAGGCTGTCTGACAGATGCCCAGGGGCGATTTGCTTTTGAAGCGCTGTCTGCGCCTGAGCATATACTCACCGCCAAGTGTATTGGCTACAAGGCTCTCACAATAGCAGCTCAGCCGGTCTGTAATATCATATTGGAGGGTGATGCCACCGAACTGTCAGAGGTCGTCGTGCTTAGCTCCTATGTCAAGCGTTCTCCCTCGGGCGATCTCTCTGTGCGCATCCAAGGTAATCCCATTGCTAAAGGGAAGAGCCTCATAGAGACTCTGCGCTATATACAGGGAGTCGAGGTGCTTAGTGGAAATATCTTGGTCAATGGTAAAGACCATACCATCATCTATCTTGGAGATCGCAAGATTACGGCTGAGCAATTACGCTCCATCCCTACCAATATGGTGAAGCAAATCGAGGTGATACCCAATGCAGGAGCTTCCTTTGGGCAAGAAGCCCAGGGAGGTATCGTGCGTGTAACTCTTCGACAGAAGGAGGGACTTATTGGGGCAATTGGCTTGACTGCACAAGCAGATGGAGAGGGTTTTGTAGATGCCATCCTCACTCCTACGCTACAATATCAGTTTGGTAAGCTATCTGTATATAACAACCTTAAACTGGGTTCAGGGAATTATCGCACAAGGTACAAGCGTCAAGATAACTACGGCACTCATCATGTAGATCGAAAGTTTCATTCGGATAAGGAGTCCTTGGCTCTTCTAGAGAATTTGGGGCTACAGTATCAGCTTACTCCGACGCAATCCCTGCAAGTTTATGGAGGGCTATATCTGATTAAGGACCGCATCAATCAAACCAACCACAACGGGCAGATGCTCAGTCTGAGACAAAAGACCCAAAGCTCTTTTATTGAAGGCAATGCGGGCTTGCTCTATCGAGCTAATCTGAATGTCGGGAAAAACTCTTCCTTCTCTACCAAGGTCGAGTATCTCAATCGGAGCAATAGCGATCATATAGACTATGAGCTCAATACTCAGGACGAGAATGAATTGAAGCAGAGGCTCTCCTACCTCTATGTGGAGCCTCGTTTAGAACTGAAGTCGAGCAAGGGAAGTAGTGTAAACTTGGGGATTCGCTTTAGCCGTCTGAGAGACAGAAACGAAATGTCGGGTATCGCCAGCACAATACTCACTCAAGTAAAACAACAAGATTTCCAGATCTCTGGAGGGGACTTTGCCCCGTGGATAGAGTACAGTCGCATGATTGGTCAGCGAGCATTCGTGCAGGTAGGGCTGACCTATCAGCTAACAGATATGAAGTATAGCGATTATCTCAATCGGCTTGCGTCTATCAACAACCGTTATTCGGGGCTGTATCCCAATGTCCAGTTGCAATACATGCTCAACCCGCAGAAGCAGTCGGGTATATCTATAGCTTATCGCCGAGACTATTCGCTGCCTAATTATGGCTACTATAGCCCTGTGGCTGTCTATCAAAACGAGAAGCTGTATAGCATAGGTAACCAAAATCTAAAGGAAGAAACCTTTCATTCTGTAGAGGCGAATTACTACATCAATCCCAATTGGATCCTGACTTATAGGCTAAAAAGCGGTGCGAACATCATACATCTCCTTGCTCATCAAGACCCCATGCAGCCCGATGTGGTGTACACGAGACCCGAGAATAGTGGCACGAGTCTACAGCACTATACCTCTCTCTCCTATACAGCCAGTGTGTCGGACTTTTGGCAGACAAATAATAGGGTCTTTGTGAGACACAATACAGAGAAGAGCCCAGGTAAGACCGTCTCCAGCGCTTGGCTGGGGTGGAGTGCCACCCAGCAGTTTAGATTGAGTAATACAATGGGACTAACGCTATCGGCTACAGGACAGACTGCAGAGAAGCATCTGAGCCATAAAGTAGGGCTACGCTATGATATAGATGCCGGTGTCTATATGAGCTTGCTGAATGATCAGCTACAGATCAATCTTGGGGTGCTCAACCTCATTCATAACAGAGCGGTCATGCGCATCAAAACAGATTTTGCAGAGCTCGAGCGTATGGATTTATCTCCTCGTAGACGTCTCAAACTAAGCGTGACATGGCACTTCTCCAGCGGAGATAAGATCAAGCGTAGCAGTTCGCGTACTGTTAATTCGCCCACCAGAGAGACCCCTACACTGTAAGGCTCGATACTATCCCTCCCCTCGCAAGTATAGTCAGCAAGCCCCCTGATGTATGCAAATAGCCGTGCGTCAGGGGGCTCTTTCTTTGCGCCTTTCTTGTGTGCATATCTTTTACTAAGTTTGTGGTAGACAACTGAATCTGAAGACATCGAGTCAACGCCACAAACGTCTTACCATAACTCACGACACTATTATGAAGAAGAGAGCCCTTCATAGCCTATTCGCCTGTCTCTGTGTGAGCGCCCTCGCCTCATGCGGAGCTCAGCAGGCATTATGCTTTGCCCCACAAACCACCCTCGACACAAGCACCAACACCATCCAGGTCGACGGCAAGCCCATCTTCAAGGTCGCTACCTCGGTGCTGAACCTCAAGGAGGAGCAACTTGCGCTGAACAAGGAAGCGCTATCGAAGGAGCGGGCAGCGTATATCGCCTCCATTCTCAAGGAATGCCATTCGACCCAAGACACGATCATCGCCGCTTCGCCGAGCTTCATCCTCGTAAAGAGCACGGGCACTCATAGTAAGCGTGATGTCGGCTACATGTATAGCTATCAGCTCGACTTCGAGTCAGGGCGCTGGGTCTGCATAGGTCTTGATGCCGCAACGGAGCGTGCACCGACGATGGATGGAGTGTGTGGATTTCTACGGAGGGTCTATGTGATCAAGCGGAGGAATCGCGTGATCGTCAAGGATTCTTTCGGAGATATCGCCATCGTCTATGTCCTACAAGGACGAGATCGCAAAGCTCCTTTCAGCCACACCTCGGCTTGGCGACCAGCCGACATCTCCGCTATGATTTCGACAGTGTACTATATTGAGAAGGAGTTCGATCCCAAGAGCCATGCCGTAGCGACTGGGAGGTATGTAAAGTAAATCCACTAAGCCATGAAGAAGCTATTCACCATCGTCCTCTGCTGCCTCTGTGCTCAGATCACGCTACTCTCGCAGATCATATACTCGGGGCGGGCCATCTCGTCCGAAGACAAGACGCCGATTCCCCTGGCCAACATCGTCCTCTTGGCGCAAGACTCCTCCTTCATCGCTGGCGGGGTCACCGACGAGCTCGGGCGCTATTCGATCACGACGGAGCAAGGGAAAGTCCCGCAGTGGATACGAGCGACCTGCATCGGCTATGAGGATCTACTGCGACCTATCAGCCGCTACCCTCGGGAAGGTGCGGAGATCATCTTAGAGGTACAGACTAACCAGCTGCAGGATGTGACGGTTCGGGCGAAGCGCAAAGCCTTCACGCTGAAGGATGGTGCGTTCGTCGCCAACGTCGCGGCGGTGCCTTCACTCAGGAATAGCGGCTCGATCGACAACCTACTGAATCGCATCCCCTTCGTGCAGGGATCGGGCGGATCCTTCTCTGTGCTGGGGACGGGTGGCGAAGCGACCCTCTACCTGGATGGCCAGCGGGTGCAGGATGCGAGCATCCTCCAGCACCTCCGCTCCCAAGATATCGCGAGTGTCGAGGTCATCAATACCCCTGGCGCACAGTATAAGGCCTCCACGAATTCGGTGATCAAGATCCACACGATCAAGAAGCAGAATATGACCAGCCTCTCTGCTTCGCAATATGCTCTCCTGCAGAATCGCCTCAGCACCTATACCAGTGTCAACGTCGCTCACAGCAATGCTCGGGCTTATTGGAACTTCAATGCGGGCTATAGCCACACCGCGATGGCGAGTGGGAATAGCGATTACTACAGTATGCCGAATGGGAGTGGTGACCTATTGGAGACCTTCAGCTCGTCAGATATGACCTATCGAGGTGACTTCTTCATGGGTGGCTTGGGGCTGAACATATCCCCAGCTAAGGAGACGAATATCGGCTTTGTCTCCAACCTCAAGGTGGGTGCTGCGAAGTTCGATTACGCTTCTGAGGGGCTGATCCACAAGGAGAGCGGGATCGTACGCCTGAATACTCCCTATACCTCGCAAATAGATTCACGTCCCTACAAATCCACTTCTAGCCTCTATTACAATGGGAAGATAGGGACGACGAGTGTGAATGTCACCGATGAGATCCTCTTGGGGAGCGGCACCAATACCTCCATATACGACGAGGCGGGTACTTCGGCACATGCGCAGACCAAGGGGGCTCAGCGCTATGGCATGAACTCCCTAATGCTGTCCTTCCAGACGCCTGTCAAGGGGGTGAAGCTGGGCTACGGCGCTGAGCTAACCTTGAGCTTCAATAAGAATGAGCTGCAGCAGACAGAGCAAGGCATCGTGACTGACGTCATTAGCTCCACGGTGAAGAATGGCCAAACGCTACTGGGCACCTTCGTCGATGTGAGGGCTCAGTGGCTGGGGCTGTCGTGGTATGCAGGCTTGCGATACGAGTATGAAGCCTCTTCCTATACACAGAATGGTACGCGTGTCACCCGTCAGAAGCCTTCCCCTCACTTCCTAAGTCCCAGCTTCTCGCTGTCTTATTCGGGCGAAGATCTCCAATCTACGCTGTCTTATCGTAAGAGCCTCCACCGCCCAGCGTACTCGTCCTTGAATAACTTCACACTTCTCGAGAATCAGTACGTCTACCAGCAGAGTAATCCCTTCTTACTCAACGAGACGAAGGATATCGTACAGCTCCTCGCTACCTACAAGACACTCTCCTTCAGTGCCAGCTACAACTACGTCCAGAATACCTCGACAGCAGTATTAGCCCGACACGAGACGAAGGCCGACGTGGTGCTCAAGCGTTCGATAAGTATCCCCAGCTATTCGAAGCTCTCGCTGGGGCTGGATTGGAGTGATTCATTCGGTCCGTACTCTCCATCAATCGAGGTGGGATTCCAAAAGCAGTTCCTCAAGTACAGTGGCTTGACCTTCGATCGCCCGATGCTGGAGCTCTCGACAAGCCATTATGTAGAGCTGGGGAAGGGCTGGAGTGTGAACGCTGACGCCAGCTACTCAAGTAGAAGTCATAGCCTCTTCAGTGAGTACTCTGCTCAGTGGAGCTACAGCCTGATGCTATCCAAGGAGATAGGGAACTTCACCTTTGACCTCAGCCTGCAGAACCTCTTCCTTGACAACAAACAGTACAGGACGCGCAGGATGGCAGGCATCTTTGCGCAGGAGATCGAAGCGCGGGACTTCTCGGGTGCCGGCTTGAATGTCTCCTACCGCATCCATTCCGTCAAGGCAGCCTACCGCAATAAGAAGGCCAGCAGCGAAGGCCAGCGCTTTTAGCCCACCTCCCATCCACACCACGACGAAGCCCTTACCCTCCTCCTATGACGAAGGGTAGGGGCTTACCCTCATTTCCTTAGGTATAGAAAAAGGGTGCAAATCGCTTGCGATTTGCACCCTTTCTTTGTCAGCGGAGAGAGAGGGATTCGAACCCCCGGTACCTTGCGGTACAACGGATTTCGAGACCGCCACATTCGACCACTCTGCCATCTCTCCTATGATCGATCACGAGAAGAGGAGACTCGCTCCATCCTCCTAAGATCGCTGCAAAGATACGCATTCTTCTCGGTTCGAAGAAACGAACTTGAGGAGCTCTGCGGATGTGACCCAGGAGGGACTCAAACCCTCGACCTTCAGAACCGGAATCTGACGCTCTATTCAACTAAGCTACTGAGCCATTTGGATGCCAGTACCACTATCGAGAGGACGTGAAATCCCGCTTGCATAGTGGCGTTTCCAGCGCAAAGATACGAATTCTTTAGACTCCTTTGTGAGCTGCGACAAGGGTGGTTTCGTAGCGTACTAAAGCAACTTCCCCCGATGGATCTACGGATCTACCGGGGGAAGTTGCTTTCGTTGAGAGGCAAAATGCTAAAATGGGGGGGGGACGAGAAGCCTTGCCATGGGGCTTATAGGAAGGTCTTCACTTCGCTTAGGCGCTGGATGACGTGGTTCAAGGGAAGGCTCTCGGGTACTGGAGCTGCGTGGCTATTGTACCAGCAGCGGTCGATGCCACTGCGAAGAGCCCCCATCATATCGGCCTGAAGGCTGTCTCCGATGAAGAGTACTTCATTGGAGGCTACGCCACTTCGGCGCATAGCTTCCTCAAAGAAGGCCTCGGAAGGCTTCTCTGCTCCGATATCATCCGAGACAAAGAGGTCGGAGAAGTAGTGTAGGATCCCCGCGACCTGTAGGCGTGAGCGCTGCATATCGAGCATACCATTGGAGGCTACATAGAGCTTGTAGCGCTCATTGAGATAGCTGAGTGCTTCAGTGGCTTCTGGCTCCAGGATGGCTTCTTCGTGGAGCTGCTGATGGAAGAACTTCCCGAAGGCATCGGCATCAGCGTCGATGGCGAGTGCGGCTAAGAGACGGTGGAAGATCGTGTCGTGGATCTCCTGTACGGTGATCTGCTGGCGCTGCTGCTGCGTCCAGAGTACATCGCCGATCCAATAATAGACTTCGTAGTAGCTGGGCTCGTAGGTCACGCCCATAGCTTCGAAGGTCTTCCGAAAAGCTATCTCAGCTGAGGGACGGAAGGTCAGAAGCGTATTGTCAATATCGATGAAGAGCGCCTTGTACGGGCGCTCCATAGCAGTCTTATGCATGTGAGTAAAGGTATATAATATAGGCTGGGGACTTCGTGGGGCTACTTACTTTCGCTTGTCGTCACGGCGTGAGAGCAGGAGGAGCTTCACATAGTAGATGACGCGTATGACGATAGCTGCCATCCCGAGGCTCTGAAAGAGTAGGGGATAGGTACTACGACAGGCGAAGAAAGCGACGATAGAGCCGATGGCCAGTACGAAGAACCACAGCTGGAGGATGAAGTCAATGCGGTCACCCTTCTTAGGGCGGGAGGAGCTTGTATTCATATATTATATAAACCTGATGTAACTCGTGCGGTTCACTCCCATACATCATATATAGGAGGAGAATAAGAGTACAGGCCCTCCCGCCTCCTTCATCGGGGCGGGAGGGCCTGCATCTAAGAGAGGATGGCGTGCTTCTTAGAAGCGCAGACCGACACCGAAATAGAAGGAAGCGTTCTTGAGGCTCGCTTCACTGGCCTTCTGCTTGTAGATGTTCGTCAGCCCGATGTCCGAACCCAGTCGGAAGTACAGGCTGCTGAGGTGAACAGCGACCGAAGCATTGACGCCCGTTTCGAAGCGCTTGAGGCCTCCATTCTGGAAGTCGAGGAGGACATCCTTAGCGGTAGAGCTGGAGGAGACACCGTAGGAGAACGATGGTCCCCCTTCGAGCGATACAGCTAAGCCCCCGAGGCCCAGGCGTAGACCGAGGTTGACGGGTACGCTTAGATAGTTCAGCGTGGTCGTCTGGTCGCCCAGCTTACTCCCGTTCTGCTGGAAGGCAACACCTGGAGCTATATAGAGTGGGCCAAGGAGACCGACTTCAACAGCCCCAGCGACGCGGAAGCCTGGACGAGTCTTGTAGTCCTTGACAAAGTAGCCACTAGCGTCCTTTGCAATATTCGTGGAGAAGTTCCCCGCGACTTCGAGACGGGGATGGACTCCCTGAGCTTGCACTGCGAAGGTGCTGGCGAGCAGCGCAACGGCTGCGATGATCATCTTCTTCATAATTCGTTCGTATGCATTAAATATACAGCGGTAGAATGCCCTCTACCATGATGTATCTATAACGAAGAGAAGGACTATAGATGATATACACCGCTTACCAGTTACCAGCGGTTTTTCTTCTTACCACCCTTCGAGGACTTACCCCCCTTGTACTTATCGAAGGCACCCTCGCTACTCTTACTACCCTTACGGTAGGACTTGCGCTCGGTGGCAAAGTCTTGATTACGACGGCTGCGGCGTTCCTTCTTACCATCGCCACCGCCCATAGCATCGGCATAGTCCACGGCGATACGGCGACCATCGACCTCGTAGCTACTCATTGAGCGAATGACCTCCTGAGCATCAGCTTCCTCTACCTCGAAGAAGGCAAAGCGTGGGAGCAGGTCGATCTTACCGATCTTCACGCGCCCAGGGACGCACTTGTTGATCAGCTCAATGAGCTTGTTGGGGAACATGCGGTCGAGCTTACCGAAGTTGATGAAGAGGCGCTTCATCCCCTCCTCGGCTACGGCATTGCGCTTGTCGCGCTTCTTGCCTTCCTTGCCTTCGCCCGAGAGGCGGCCCTTATCGTCTGCTTCCTCGATCGCCTCTTCGCTCTCGTAGTAGTCGAGCAGGCGACGATGCTCGAGGAGCATCAGTCGGCGTACAAGCTCCTCTCTGTCGATCCAGTCGAGCTTACGGACCAGCTCGGGGAGCACGGTGTCGAGCGTCGTGTCCTCGGTGAGCTCGACGCGCTCGATGCGGTCAGCCAGATGGAAGAGCTGCTTCTCGCAGATAGCCTGACCCGTGGGGAGGTGCTTGCGCTCGATGGTAGTATGTGAGATGCGCTCGATGTCACGCAGGCGGCCTCGCTCACGGCTGTGGCAGATAGCGATGGAGATCCCCATCTTCCCGGCACGTGCCGTACGGCCACTGCGGTGGGTATAGCTCTCGATGTCATCAGGCAGGCCGTAGTGGATGACGTGCGTGAGGTCGTTCACGTCCAGCCCGCGAGCCGCCACGTCGGTAGCGACGAGGAGCTGGAGATTGCGGATGCGGAACTTCTGCATCACGTAGTCACGCTGAGCCTGCGAGAGCTCGCCGTGTAGGGCATCAGCATTGTACCCATCACGGATGAGTTGGTCTGCGATCTCCTGAGTCTCACGACGCGTGCGGCAGAAGATGATGCCATAGATATCGGGATAGTAGTCGGCGATGCGCTTCAGGGCAAGGTACTTGTGGCGTGCCGATACGACGTAGTAGTAGTGACGGATATTCTTGTTCCCCTCGTTCTTCGTCCCGACGATGATCTCCTTGGGCTGGTGCATGTAGGAGGCCGCGATAGAGCTGATCTCACGGGGCATCGTGGCAGAGAAGAGCAGGAGGTGACGCTCCTTGGGTACTTCAGTGAGGATCGTCTGGAGGCTCTCAGAGAAGCCCATCGTCAGCATCTCATCGGCTTCGTCGAGGACGACCGTCTCGATGCTATCGAGGCTGGCTGCACCACGCTCCATGAGGTCGATGAGACGACCAGGGGTGGCGACGATGACCTCTACGCCACGGCGAAGCGTGCGTATCTGTGCCTCAATGGACGAGCCCCCATAGACGGGGAGGATGCGTACCGAGGGGAGGTACTTGCTATAGGCCGTGAGGTCGTCAGCGATCTGCAGACAGAGCTCGCGGGTAGGGCAGAGGACGAGGGCGCGTGGTGTAGCGACGCCATCGTTGGGCTGAGCCTGAAGGCTTCGCTCCACGTTCTGCAGGAGTGGTAGGCCAAAGGCAGCTGTCTTCCCCGTCCCCGTTTGGGCCAGGGCGATGAGGTCAATGGGGGCACCTAAGAGGTAAGGGATCACAGCCTCTTGCACAGGCATGGGCTGTTCATAGCCAAGCTCACGAACGGCTTGGCAGATAGGGGCACTTACCCCTAATTCTTCGAATGTCATCTAATGTAACTGATAAGTAAGCATCCGTCCACCCCGTGAGGGGTAGAGGGATCGTGGACGTATGCTCTACGGTGAAGTCCATCAGCCTGACCTCGATGAGTGCATACATAAATCATAAAATAGAGTGCGGGAGGCCCATCGGAATGCGTCCAGCTCTCCCGAGCTGTGCGTGGGCGCCCTGCGGCGGAGACTACTTCTTCTCTGTCTCGGGAGAGACGAGCTCGCGGCTCTTGTCCCCGAGGTAGCCACCATGGTGGCGTAGTGAGTAGTCGTGGTAGGTGAAGCCGATGCGCTGCATCACGCTCACTACCAAGAGGTCACCGAGCACCGTCATCACGGTCGTACTCGTCGTAGGCGTCAGCCCCAGAGGGCATACCTCTGCAGGGTTGCCCGTGGAGAGGGTGACATCGACGAGCTGAGAGAGTGGACTCTCGCTATTACCCGTGATGAGGATGAAGGGTAGGCGGGGATATATGCGCCGTGTGAGGGCGACAAGCTCCAGTACCTCGCGTGTCTTGCCTGAGTTGCTGATCAAGAGCATCACATCGCTCTCACAGACCATCCCCAGGTCGCCATGCTGTGCTTCGCTCGGATGGAGGAAGTAAGCGGGCGTCCCTGTAGAGCTGAAGGTCGTCGCGATGTTGTGAGCGATCTGTCCAGCCTTCCCCATACCCGAGGTGATGAGGCGACCGCCACCCTGATGCACGTGCTCCAGGATCAGGCGGATAGCTGCTTCGTAGTCATTGTCTCGTGGGATGGTACGCAGCGCTTCGATCTCAGCGCTGAGGATCTCAGGGATAGTATATTGCTTAGACATGTCGCTCGTGGCAAAACTTTTTCTCTTCCACAAAGATACGTCTTTCCCCCGAGAGAGGAGCTGTCCTCCTACAGCTTTTGAATAGTGGGCATTTCTTTCGGTAGGTGTTGCGTCGATGTAGGTCATTATATAAAAAGGTTATCATACAGCGTTTTATAGCAGAGTGTTGCACTGCACTACTGCTACTTGGCGGTTCGTTTCCGTGGAAGGAAAAGCTGGAGACAGTTGTGGAATACCTTCCTATGAGTACGAGTAAAAGTAGCGGACGTATGGTTGATAAGCTTGATCTATGTATGTGGTTCTTAAATCTACGTGCGTTGACTTTAGGATTTTCGTTCGAGGCCTTTAAGACTACGTGCATAGATGCGGAAAAACTACTGCGGGAAGCTACTTTTTCTTCGCGGGAATACCGCTTGTTTTTAATGATGTTTAACGTGTAGTGTCTATAATCTGATAGTTTGCGTCTATTGGAGTGTGTTTTTTGATCATAGTATCTTTGCGCACAAATTGGATTTTTGTGCTTTGAACCTTTGGGTTCGAAAAACTGCTACTACTCTATGCCCGTATGGGGCTGTAAGTGGCGCTGGGTATGCATTGAGTACCAGTCTCCACTCCCACAACTCAGTACTATACTCCGTCTGAATTAAAATCAAATTTATCCCTGATTGTATGTTGAAAAAAGTTCTCTTATTTGCTGGCCTCTTCGGCATCCTCCTCGCTTCTTGTAGTCAGGAAGATGGTGATCGACTGGCTCCTGATTCTACTACATCCGAAGGCCCAGGTGTAGAAGTCCTGCTTAACTTTGGAGCCGAACAGCTCCGTGATGCCTCTTTAGAGCAAAGGCAGAAGGCTCAGTCGGGTCGTGCCTTTGACTACGTCGTCTACGATGAGACGAATGGGGGGACTACGACGACCTCTTCTCACCTTGATCTCTCCTCAGTCAAGGGGGATATTAAGGCAACTGTTATTCTTCGCTCGACGGAATCTTCACAGCCCGTCACGGTCGGTGAGATCGCTATGGAGCGTCGCACCTCTTATCCTGATGGCTCTGCTGTCCCCAGTGATCGTATCTATCTCCACACGAAGACAGGTGGCTCTACTGTGAATGCAACGAGAGGGACGGACTTTGCCCAGGGTACTTGGAGTGTCGCTCTCGTCATTGGCGGTAAGCGCAATAATCGCACCTTGGCCTTCGACCCCAATAACCTGGAGTCGGTGAAGTACTCCAATGATGTACAGTCTGATCAGGGTATTGATCGCTTTAGTGCTCAGAATAAGTGGAACCTCAAGGGGATCACGAAGTCTACTAAGGGAGATAGCTATACAGACGAAGAGAAGGTGACGCTCGACGTACCCTTCTTCTCACAGTGGATCACTCTGTCAGACGCAGACTTCGTTAATAAGGCCGGTGGCAACAATGCTATCATCTTTGGTAGTCGCTTCACCCTGCGCCCTCAGGGGACGCTCCTGCGACTTGAGATCCAGAATGAGAACTTCGACCCCATCAAGCTGGCGGGGCTCCGTATCCTCACGAATATGCTTGCCTTCCGTGGTAAGTATGACTTCTCTGATGCCAACATCCGCTCATCGCAGGATCTCGCATCTACTTGGACGGGTCTTCGTGCCGATGGTTCGGCTCTCCTCGATTCAGCAAATACGAATCAGGGCTTTGGCTGGTCACTGCCTTTCCCTAACTATACTGACTTCTGGGTCAAGGATAAGGAGGATATTGCTACAGGTGCTAAGTCCTCTAAGTACTACCTCATCTGGGCTATGCCTGAGACGGTCGCAGCTACGAATGCTACGGCCAATGTAGGGCGTACTACAGAGCAGAGCCGTGGTGGTATCATGCACGTCCTCCTCTATGATGCTAACCGTACGGGGCTTGAGTACAATCAGCCTAATACTGCTGCTGGAGCTGTTGTCCTCCCTAAGGCGCTCATTCGTAAGCCTCTTCTGACGCGTAACTTCCCTGCAGGTGCCTTCCGCCTATCTTCTACGGCCCTTAGCGGTCAGACACTGCGATTGGTCGGCTACCAGACGAAGATTTATACCTTCCTTGACTTTATGGAGAAGGAGGATAAGGCCGGATATCATGCCTATGATGAAGTAGCTACGACCAGTATCAGTGGCGATCAGGTATTACCTGCTCTGCACAATTGGGCGTCCATCTTCCCTGGTAAGCAGCCCGACAATCCTTATTTAGACGGAGGCTTCACCTTTAAGCATTACCTCTACACGAGGTCGTCGAATAATTCGCCTGCGAAATCATTCAACTCACCAAAGTATGGTTATATTCCGGGCGGAGAATTTATTCGAACGTACCCATTAGTCTTGAGTGGAGAGGAGTCCTATACCCCGGCAGCTGGAGCTCGTCTCGATAAGACTCTGTCTGGTAAGTCTCGTAACTTTGCTTCTATCAGCATCCCAGAGGAAATGCAGATTCCCTATATCGTCGGTGATACGAAGAAGCCTCTGCTGTACGCTACGGATGCCCCTAATAAGGATCTCTACTTCTCTACCTATTTCTTCCCTGTTGGTGGTGCTGGGAGATCTATAGCGGGGAACTATTCCATTATAGGTTGGGGGCAGGGACAGCAGTTCCTCACTGCTAATGCCTATGACTTTGATCCCACCCATCAGAAACTCACCATCTATTCGCGCTATTTGGGACCAGCCTTCCATCGACCCTATAGAGGTGGGTGGAGTGTCAACTACTCTTGGGATATCACTTGGTTAGTTTGGAATGCTTCAGCACGCAACCCCTTCGTTTATACGGCTGAGGTTGACGATACCGTGCGTGAGCTGTCACTTGCTGGATACCAGTATGATGGTGTACAGGACACGAGGAATAACTCGGAGAATGGGTCTCCAAACTCACTCTTCTATTGGGTCGCTGGCGCTACCGAGCCTACTTGGATATACTTCTACGGAGAGAATGTCTCAGGTAATCAAGGTCCTCTGGGTGTAGGTGCCGTTGCTAACGCGAAGGGTGAAGCTTACTCCGCCGCAGACCAAAGCAAGCTGAAGGCTTATATCCGACTCTTCTCAAAGAAGGCCATCAAGTAATCAGCTTCGGCTAACTCATCGACTGGCTCCCTCACCTCTTATGGGTGGGGGAGCCAGTTTGCTTTATGCCGGTGACGAGCTCGTGAGGAGCAGAGCAGGTAGTTTTCCGTATCTTTGCCCGAAACTATGGGACGAATACTCGCTATCGACTACGGACAGAAGCGCTGCGGCGTCGCGGTAACTGATCCTCTCCAGATTACTCCTGGGGGGCTCGGGACGCACCCGACGCATCAGCTCCTCGCCTTCGTCACGGACTACGTGCAGCGTGAGTCTGTGGAGCGTATCATCATCGGCTATCCCCGACAGATGAACAATGAGGAGTCTGCCTCGATGAAGTATATCCGTCCCTTTGTAGAGAAGCTCCGCAAGGCCTTGCCCTCCGTCCCTATTGAGTATCAAGATGAGCGCTTCACTTCGACTCTGGCGCAGCGCGCTATACGTGAGGCGGGGATTGGCAAGAAGCGCCGTGAGCAGGATAAAGGGCTCGTCGACGAGGTCAGTGCTGTCATTATCCTGCAGAGCTACCTTGAGAGCCGTGATGGTCTCGGGGCAATTCACTTACCATTCAAATAGTATCACCTAATCATCCCTACGATGAAGCTACCTATATATATATATGGACACCCCGTCCTGCGTGAGGTCGGGCAAGATATTACCGCCGACTACGAAGGCCTGAGTACCCTCATTGAAGATATGTGGGAGACCATGTATTTCTCTGATGGTATTGGCTTAGCCGCCCCTCAGATCGGTCGTGCCATCCGCCTCTTCGTCATCGATGCCGATCCTATGGCAGAGACGTTCCCCGAGTGCAAGGGGCTCAAGCAGACCTTCATCAATGCTCGCATCGTCGAGAGCAGTGAGGATACCCTCGCCGAGAATGAGGGTTGCCTCAGTATCCCTGGTATCAATGAGAAGGTCACGCGCCCAGCGACGATCACCATCGAGTATCTGGATGCCGACTTCCAGCCCCATCGTGAGACTTATACGGACTTTGCTGCTCGCGTGATCCAGCATGAGTATGACCACATTGAGGGGATTCTCTTCATCGATAAGATCGCGACCATCCGCAAGCAGCTCATCAAGGGTAAGCTTGCTAATATGCAGAAGGGTAAGGTCTCGGCACACTATCGTGTCGTCACCGCCCCACAGAAGCGTAAGTAATCCTCCGGCTACTGGGCTCCTCGTGCCTCAGCCTGCACTCCCACCCCTACGAGATAGACGACGTATGAAGAAGTACACACTTGCGGCCCTTGCCCTCCTCCTATCTGCCTCTACGCTACGTGCGCAGATCGATGTCGAGCAGGCGCTTTCGATCGGACGCAATGCGATCTACTTCAATGACTATATCGTCTCGATGGGGTACTTCAACCAGATCATCGGCTTGCGCCCCTGGATGGCCGAGCCTTACTTCTATAGGGCTGTGGCGAAGATCAACCTTGATGACTACGCCGGTGCTGAGGCTGATGCCTCTCTGGCTCTTGAGCGTAACCCGATCTTCCCTCGTGCCTACCTCCTGCGAGGTATCGCTCGCTTCTCGCAGAAGGAGTATACGCCTGCAGTCGAGGACTTCCGTCGAGGACTCGAGCTCTCCCCGCGAGATGTGGGACTTCAGTACAACTTGTCCATAGCCCTACTGCAGGATAAGCGGTACGCGGCGGCAGATAGTGCAGCCCAGCGCCTGCTGGAGATTGATCCGAAGAACAAGGATGCTTATCGCATCTTGGCACAGTCTGCCCTTGAGCGAAAGGACACAGTTAGTGCTACACGGCAGGTGGACTACCTGCTGGCGAAGGACTCGACCTACCTACCAGCTCACCTCCTCCGTGCCCAGATAGCAGCCGAGCGCAAGGACTATAAGACGAGTATTCGTGCGCTTGATCGCGTATTAGCTCAGGATGCAGGTGATGCGAACCTCTATGTCAATAGAGCGATCATGCGCTATCACCTCAATGACCTGCGAGGTGCCATGAGCGACTACTCCGAAGGGCTTCGCCTCGAGCCGAATGACCGTGCTGCCCTCAACAATCGTGCGCTACTACGCACGCAAGTAGGAGAGTATAGCTTGGCTATTCAGGACTGGGATAAGCTCCTGCAGCTCGAGCCCGATCACTATATCGCACGCTATAATCGTGCGCTCCTACATCTTCGCTTAGGGGATCTTCGCTCCTCCCTGGAGGATCTCAATATCGTCCTCAAGCGCTACCCCATCTTTGCCGAAGGCTTCATGGCTCGTGCCGAGGTGCGCCGTAAGATGGGTGATGTCAAGGGAGCTACACGTGATGAGCTTCATCTCTTTGACCTGCAGAATAGCAAGAGCTATCGCAATCGTGCAGTCTCAGCTTCTCGCCCCACTAAGGACGGTAAGGAGACGCGTAGTCGAGAGGATGAAGCGATCGAGAAGTACAATATGCTTGTCGAGACGGCTCCAGAGCCCGTCAAGGATAAGCCCAAATACACCAGCCAGATCCGTGGTCGTATCCAGGATCAGGAGATACAGATGACGCCTCGTCGTGATCTGACGCTCTCATACTTTGCTGAGATAGATAAGGACGGGAACCAAGGACAGGTCTACTTTGCTCCTCTCTTGGATCGCCTCAATATGCAGCGCTTGCATCAGGATAAGCGTGCGCTCCGTCTTGTGCTCCGTGAGCAGGGGAGTAGCCTGAGTATGGCAGAGGTAGATGAGGTGCAGAAGCATCTCAGCCAGCTGAATGCTCAGACCGAGAAGACGGCACAGCTCTCCTTCCTTAAGGGTATTGACCATCTCCTCCTGCAGGATCTCGGTGCTGCGATATCAGCTCTTACCGAGGCTATAGAGCGTGATCCATCATTTACTTTAGCCTACTTTGCTCGCTCCATCGCGTCACTTCGCCGGAGTGAGGCTGAGCGTGGACGCCCTGTCGAGCAGTCTACTCCTTCTACACCTCAAGTAAGAGCTGCTGCTACGGGGGCTAAGGCTACGACACCAGCAGAGCTCCCCCTCACTGCACCTGCCCCAACGAGAGTCATCGAATATTCCCCCTTGACTGACCTCAATCAAGTCATTGCTCAAGCTCCTACCTTCGCCTTTGCCTATTATAATCGGGCGAACCTATATGCTAAGACGGGCGATGTGGAGCGTGCTAAGCAAGACTATACTAAGGCGATCGAGCTCAATCCGCTCTTTGCCGAAAGCTATTTCAATCGAGGTCTTCTCTACTATTCCGAAGGGAAGGTGAAGGAGGGTACTTGCGACCTAAGTCGTGCCGGTGAATTGGGGCTCTACAAGGCCTACAGCCTCATCAAACGCATGAATAAATAGGCGTACCGTAGGGGAGTACATGGAAAGAGCTAACTTTGTGCATCAACGTATCAAAAGCATAAGCCAATGAAGATCGTCTACTGTATCTCTGCGATGTTTAAGTCCGGAGGGATCGAGCGAGTCATCGCCAATAAGGTGAACTACCTTGTGAACCATGGCTATGAAGCTTGTATCATCACTACGGATCAGGCTGGTCGTCCTGACTTCTTCCCTATCGATGAGCGTGTAGAGCGAGTTGATCTGGGTCTGAATTACGATCAGTTTGATGAGCTCTCCCCGTGGAGGCGATATTGGAAGACGTATCAGTTACGCTCCCAGCACAAGATCCGCTTGGAGGCTGAGCTCAAGCGTCTGCATGCTGATATCACCGTATCTGTCTGGCGTCAGGAAGCCAGCTTTCTACCCGACTTAAAGGATGGTAGTCGAAAGATCCTCGAGTTACATTCTGCTAAGGCAACAGCAGAGCTTATGCATCCTGCGGAGAGTAAGTTGAGACGCTTCATTGGGCGTCTTCGGGTAGCCCAGCAGGAGCGGGTCGCTGCTCGCTATGATCGCTTCGTTATCCTTACTCATGAAGAAAAGCCTCTTTGGAAGGGCTTTTCTAACCTGAGTGTTATCCCCAATGCCCTGCCTTTCTCTCCCCAAAAGAGAGCCGATGTATCCACCAAGCATCTCATCGCTGTGGGGCGTATGGAGTATCAGAAGAATTTTCCTGAGCTCCTTCAGATCTGGTCACGTGTCGCACCTGACTTTCCCGAATGGCAACTGCATCTATATGGTAGTGGCTGGATGCTTGATGGCTTGAAGCGTCAGGCAAAAGAGTTGGGGATTGCCACTCAAGTCTCCTTTGAGGGAGCTGTGAGCGATATGGAGACGGCTTATGCCTCCTCCTCAGTCTATCTGATGACCTCACATTATGAAGGACTCCCTATGGTCCTCCTCGAAGCTCAGTCAGTGGGTCTGCCCACGGTATCCTATATGTGTCCTAGTGGACCTCGAGATATAATCACGGATGGTAAGGATGGTTTCTTGGTTCCCCTCTATGATCAGGAGACTTTTGCAGAGCGTCTTCGAACGCTAATGCATGATGAAGAACTTCGTCGTCGTATGGGACAAGCCGCAGAGAAGGCTTCGCATCGCTATGACCTTGATGTTATCATGCCCCAGTGGCTCTCGCTATTTAATGAACTTAGTGCCTCATAGTTATGAAGATTGTTTATCTACTTAATAATACTTGGTACCCAGGTGGGCAGACACGGGTATTGGCCAACAAGGTTAATTACTGGGCTAATCACGGTCATGAAGTGTATATTTTAACTGCGGATCAAGACAGGAATCCATCTTACTATGAGATGGATCCGAGGGTAAACACCATCGACTTTGCTATCGGGTATATGCCAGCTGATCAACTTTGCATCTTGCAGAAGGCTCGAAAACTTATCGGATTTCTCACTCGTCATTACTCCTTGATGAAGCGTACGTTGCAGGAAATTCACCCTGATGTTGTGGTTTCAATGTATGGTAAAGAGGTCTACTTTCTACCCTTCATCAATGATGGGAGCGTAAAGGTGCTGGAGGCTCATGGTGCACGCTATACGTGGCTCTACTCGCGTAAGGGTATCCTTGGTAAGCTGCATAATTGGCTGGATCTTCGATTTATTCGTCGTTTCGACCAGTTCGTCGTTCTGACTCAGGAAGATGTTTCTAATTGGGATGTGCCTGGGACTGTCAGTGTGCCCAATGGGAATACATTTGAACCTCAGAAGGTAGCCAGCTTAGATGTTCCAAAGGTCATAGCTGTCGGTCGCTATGGTGAGCAGAAAAACTTTGAGAACTTGCTCCAAGCTTGGGATATCGTGCATCGTACCTGCCCTAATTGGCAGTTGAAGATTTGTGGTCAAGGCTTAGAGCTGCTTGATCCATTTATAGAGTCCCTGGGACTCACTGAATCGGTCGTCCATTATGAGTCTCGTGATATGGAGAAGGAATATATGGATGCCTCTATTTGTGCCCTTAGCTCACGACATGAAGGTATGCCGATGTTTCTACTAGAGGCAATGGCCTGTGGGCTACCTATAGTCTCCTATGCTTGCGAGTGCGGACCACGAGATCTTATTGTAGATGGTGAGACAGGTATCCTTATAGAAGAAAAGCAAGATTACAAGAGGCTTGCAGAGGGAATTATTCGTCTTATTCAAGATGATGAGCTTCGCAAAAAGATGGGAGAGAAGGCTAAGGATCGCTCCTCGCTCTTCTCTCAAGAGTCCGTCATGCAGCGCTGGACGAAGCTATTCACCGAGCTCATCGCTAAGAAGAAAAAGCATTAGCCTCCACGATGTCTAAGCTCATACTCGTACCGACTCCGATTGGAAACCTTGAGGATATCACCCTGCGGGCTCTCAATGTACTAAATAGAGTCTCGCTCATCTTGGCCGAAGACACACGTACCTCAGGGCTACTTCTGCAGCACTACGATATCAAGTGCTCAATGCAGAGCTACCATAAGTACAATGAGCATCAGGCCCTCGAGCGCCTGTGTGAGCGTATCGAGCAAGAGGGTGAGGTGGCTTTGATTACTGATGCAGGTACGCCTGCCATCTCGGATCCTGGGTATCTCTTGGTGCATGCATGTATTGAGCGAAGAATCGAGGTGGAATGCCTTCCTGGCGCAACCGCCTTCGTCCCAGCTTTGGTTGTCTCGGGCCTACCTTCTGATCGCTTTGTTTTTGAGGGGTTCCTCCCTGTGAAGAAGGGCAGGCAGACGAAACTGCAGGGCATAGCATCTTCAGACTATACAACTATACTGTACGAATCTCCACATAGAATCGTTAAGACATTAGAGCAACTCTCCGAACACATGGGAGCAGAGACAAAGGTCGCTGCAGTCCGAGAGATCTCTAAGCTCTATGAGGAAGTGGTTCGTGGAAGCCTCGCGGAGGTCATCCAGCATTTCACGGAGCATGAGCCCCGAGGAGAGTTTGTTCTCATAGTGGGTAAAGGCACTGTAAGTGATAAGAAACAAAATATAATAGATCCCATCCACAGCTCGTCCGACGAAGAGGATCGACGCAAGATGAAGCGATCGAAGAAGTGGAATAAGTAAATCGAATAAACGTATGACAAAGAGACTTGTCTTGGGTGCAGCGATGCTGCTTACTCTCGCTTCCTGCGGGAAGAACTCTGGCGAATATCAGACGCTCAAGCAGCAGTATGATTCACTCGCCCTGATCAACCAGAACTATGAGGCCGAACTCCATGAAACAGACTCCCTCGTAGCCAGTGTCCTGACGAACTTCCAGGAAATCTCCTCTGTTGAGGGGATGATCAACGTCAATCCTCGTAGTGGCGACCTCCAGCGCTCTGAGCGTGATCGTATCAAGGACAACATGCTCCTGATCAACGATAAGCTCCGTGCCAGCAGTGAAGCTCTTGACCAGCTGACTAAGAAGCTGGAGTCAAGTGGTAAGGAAAACAAGCGCCTGCACGGCACGATCGCTGCTCTGCGTAAGGAGCTCGAAAACCAGAAGCAGCGTGTCCTCGCTCTCTCCGAAGAGCTTGAGCGTAAGAACCTCGCTATCGGCGTACTGGACTCTATGCTTACTCAGCGTAATGGGGACGTTGATCGTCTGAATGTCGCTACGGCACAGCAGGCAGAAGCTCTGGCTGCTCAGGAGAAGGAACTGAACACCGTCCGCTACTGCGTCGGCACTAGCTCTGACCTCAAGGAGATGAACCTCATCAAGAGCGGTCGCGTCGTCACGGAGAACGCTAACATGAGCTACTTCACGAAGACGGACCTCCGCGAGCTCTCGCAGATCCCCCTCTTCAGCCGCAAGGCTCGCCTCTTGACGGTGCATCCTGCTTCTTCTTATGAGCTCGTTCCAGGCTCTGATAAGCAGCTTGTCCTCTACATCAAGAATGCTCAGGCCTTCTGGAGTAACTCAAAGATCCTCGTTGTCCAGGTAGACTAAGCCAGTCCCTGAAGCATGAGAATCTAATCTCACTCACGAAGACGAGTCTATAGCACTGCCCACATCGTGGGGCGTCGCTATAGACTCGTCTTCTTCTTCTTTATTGGTATTTCCTAAGTAGACTGCTGATGGGTTATACGACTACACCTGCTCTTGTGCTCCATCGTACTCGCTATAGTGACCGCTATAGCATCGTACACCTCTATAGTCGGGAGATAGGCTACGTCGGTACGCTTGTCCCCGAGACCTCCAGCCGAAAGAACGCTGTGCGGGAGCACTTGCGCCCTTTGGCAGAAGTGGAGATCACGCTGTCGCTTACTCCTCAGCGTGATTTGGCGCGTATTCAGGAGGTGCATAGCTTGCATCCTCGACACGCAGTCCATACGGATCCTGCTAAGGGAGCTCAGGCGATCTTCCTTAGTGAGTTCCTTTACCGCATCCTGTCGACGACACAGACTCCCGATGATGAGCTCTACGACTATGTCTCCTCGTCTCTTGTCCTATGGGAAGGGCTTGATCGAGGCGTCGCTAACTTCCACCTCTGCTTCCTACTGACACTCCTCCCTTACTTCGGTATCGCTCCAGATCTTCCCGATGAAGAGGCTCGGGGATATGGATATTGCTTCAGCCTGCAAGAGCAGTCCTACCTTCCACATCGAGAGGCTTATTGCTTGTCACCGGAGGAGACACAGCATCTGCCGCTTTTCCTTCGGATGAGCTATGACACAATGCACAGCTTTGCCTATAGCCGGCAGCAGCGTGGGGTAATTCTTGATTACCTCCTTGACTATTACCGCTTACACTTACACTCCTTCCCCCAGCTCAAGTGCCTCCCGATTCTGCGCCAACTTGGGCAGTCTGCAGAGAGAAACTAGGTAAATTGCCATGATCAGAGTACGATATGGTGACTAATCATGGGATATTTACTACATTTGTATTATAAGGTGTGCAATTAGTGGTACACCGCCCCACCCTTGTATGAAGAAACTGAATGAGCTGGATCTGAAGATCCTTAGACGACTGACTACGAATGCTCGCGTCCCCTTGCGTGACGTAGCTGAGGGAGAGAATAGCTCGCGCTCCTCCGTCAATCAGCGCCTTACCCGTATGATTGAGAATGGGGTATTGACCTCGCTAAAGTATCATGTGAACCCCAAGAAGATTGGCTACAACACGTGTACCTACGTTGGGGTGCGACTGGAGCGTGGCTCTCTCTACAAGGAGGTCGCTGAGCGAATGCGTGAGATCCCCGAGATCGTTGAGTGCCACTTTACGACTGGGCCTTATACGATGCTCATCAAGCTCTATGCGATTGATAATAATGACCTCATGCGTATCCTCAACGGGATTATTCAGAGTATCCCAGGGGTCGTCGCTACCGAGACCTTGATCTCGCTGGATGTAAGCTTCGAGCGTAGCATTCATATCCCAGATCATATCCCCCAATAGGCGGTCTCCGTGCAGCAGCAAGCCACGACTGTCCGTTCATTTAGTCTGACCGAGCTCTTGGGTTCGGTCAGACGCTGTTTAGAGCACTCCTTCCCCGATCGCTATTGGGTGCGGGCGGAGGTGAGTGACCTGCGTCGTGCCGGTGGCCAAGGTCATGGCTACTTGGAGCTCTTGGAGAAGGGTGAGGAAGGGGATGTCGTGGCGAAGGTGCGTGCTACGATCTGGTCATCGACCTATACGATGATCGAGCAGCGCTTCGAGAGAAGCGGTGTGGGCAAGCTCACTTCGGGGATGAGTATCTTGGCTCTTGTCGGGATTGCCTTCCATCCGCAGTATGGGCTGAGCTTGAATATTATCGATATTGATCCCAATTATTCCCTCGGTGAGATCGCTCGTCTGCGCTTGGAGACCATACAGCGTCTCAAGCGCAATGGGCTCTTCACGATGAATAAGGAGCTTGATCTTCCTTTCCCCCTACAGCGTATTGCTATCATCTCGTCTCCCACGGCAGCAGGCTATGGGGACTTTATGCGTCAGCTCCATGAGAATCCCTATGGAGTAGTGCTCTATACGGCGCTCTTCACAGCACAGATGCAGGGGAGTGATACGACCGCATCTATACTCGCTGCACTGGGGCGTATCGCCGAGGTAGAGGAGCACTTTGATGCCGTGGTAATTATCAGAGGTGGGGGGGCCGTGAGTGAGCTAAGAGCTTTCGATGACTACACCTTGTGCGAAGCTGCCGCGCAGTTCCCCTTACCTATCATTGCGGGTATAGGCCACGAGCGTGATGTCTCGGTGCTTGACCTGATCGCCCATACTACGCTGAAGACCCCGACGGCAGTAGCTACCTTCTTAGTCGAGGGGTTGGCAAGCGAGCTGGCAGAACTGCGGGAGCAGCTACGCCGACTCCCCTCTTTGCTACAAGCCCTATCCATGGGGCGAAGTAATTGGCTCCATACGCAGGTCTCACGCCTGCCGCTCTTGGTGCGTGGTCGCTTGGAGCAGGCTGAGCGCAAGCTTCTCACGCAGCGCTCACAGATCACCCTCTCAGCTCGTCATTATCTCCAGCGGTCTGAGCATCGTCTTGAGCTGGCACTCCGTCGCCTCCCTACAGCTGCGTCCTATGCTTTGCGCCAGCATCGTCAGGCGCTTCGTGAGCGACTCTCTCCCCTGCCACTGCATGTATCGCGCTTGAGAGAGCGTATGGAGGCCGATCTCCTGCGTCAGGAGCAAGCGATCCGCTTGGCGCATCCCGATCAGATCCTGCGTCGAGGCTTTAGCTTGGTCTCTGTCGGCGGACGTATCGTCACGCGTAGTAGCCAGATCCCTGCAGGAGCAGAGATCTCGGTGCGCTTTGCTGATGGTGAAGTGGAGGCTGTGACGAAGAAGGAAAAGCCTTAGTTCCTCAGCTCGGGGAACTGAAAGATAGGTAGCCCAGCACGCACCCATAGGCGGGTGATCCCATCATAGAGTGGCGAGATGACCCAGCGCCACAGCAGCAGGCGGAGCTTATCAATGAGGATGCTCCCCGCAAAGACCAGCAACATAAATCCCACCACTGATACGATGAAAAGTCCCGTCGGGTGCTGCTCGCTCAGCTCCCGAACAAAACCCGTATAGCGCCCGATGAGCCGTGCATTGCAGTGGATGAGGTAGACGGCGAGAGTCGATGAGCCTATCCAGTTTATTGCGGCACTCTGTACCTTGAACCGAGAGAAGGCGAGGAAGAGCAGTACGGCTGAGAGGATATTGATCGGGGAGACATAGCTCATAAACTTGTAGGCAAGCGGACTCGCTACGATTGACTGCCCCGTCCCGTAGGCAAAGAGGAAGAGTGCGAGAGATTGGGCAAAGGTGAGCCCAAAGTAGCCGAGGAGGAAGGTTCGTCCGCTCCAGCGCTCGAGGTGCTGAGGGTAGAGGCGTAGATAGCGCCCGATGAGGTAGATGCCAGCGAAGGCGAAGAGTGAATAGCCATCCTTGACCTCTAGCTGATCATTTATGAAGCCTAAGACGAACTCCACTAAGAAGAAGAGGAGAAGGTAGCGCCTTAGCTCCTGCTCGCTCGTTCGCTGGGCGAGGGCATTGAGGAGTGGGGAGAAGATCATGAGGCTCAGGTAAGTCGGGAGGAACCACTCTGCCTTTCGATTCAGGGGCATGAGGCTCCCCGCGAATTCCGATAGGTTGAATGGCTCAAGTCCGAGGAGTACGAGGGTGCTGTACACTCCGACGGTATAGAAGAAGGCTTGGAAGAGAAGGCTTACGATCCCCTTGACGCGCGCCTTGATCCCGAAGTATCCCGAGATGAGTATGAAGACATTGACTCCGACGATGGCAAGTGCTTCGCTCCATACTTGGCCCAGAGATGTGAGTGGCTGCGAATGGATCGCTTCATTGGTTGGGAAGCGGAAAGCGAGGAAGTTGGCATGCAGCACAAGGATGAGCAGCATAGCCAAGATGCGGAGTAGCTCGAAGTTGGAGGCTCGAGCTGTGCCAGAGGTTGGGGTACCCACGGGGATAGGAGCTATAGGGATGAAAGAAAGCTATCCCTCCGTCGGGGCGAAGGGATAGCTTGAGGGTGTGAGTAGGGGAGTGGTGCTCCCCATGTAGCATTAGTAGGCGAGCTCAATGAGCAATTCTTCGCCAGATTCATCAAAGAGGAGCTTCCCTTCCTTTGCGAGCCAACCGATGGCTGCAAAGAGCTCCTTGTCAGAGCGGAGCTTGGTTGCTTTACGAAGAGCCTTAATGTCCATCTTGCCCAGGCTGTTAAGGGCATTCCATACGAGGCCAGCATTGGTGCCGATACGTTCGATCATGTGCGTTCGAATAGATTAATTGTTAGACCCATAGTGCCACCAGCTCTGCAATAGCACTGGCTTTGCGGTAAAATTACCAACTCTTTTCTGATAAAGCAAACGCCCAGTAGGGTGCATGAACTGATTGGGTCGGAGGTTGCACATGTGGCCTTCCAGCAGTGTGTCCTATATGTTTGAAATGATGTTAGATAAGAAGGGCATTTTGCGACCAGTACTGGTCATTGATCGGAGCAGTACTGGTCACTAATATTGACTTATACTGGTTCACTTCGCGACCAGTACTGGTTCGTTCGCTGACCAGTACTGGTAAGAAATGCCACTTGCATAATGCATCGTAGTATCCTATGCAAGATGGGACTACAGGAAGACCTCGCTACGGCGCTGCTTGGGAGTGATCGTTGGTTGATTGATGTCGTCGTCGCTACGCTTACCGATCGCGATAGCGAGGACGGGGCTATACTTGTCGTGATGGAGTATCTGGTCGTAAGCCTCGAGGTCGATGCCTTCCATGGGTGTGCTGTCCAGCTCCATGCTCGCAAGCCCCGTCAAGGCGATCCCGAGAGCGATATAGGCTTGACTACGCATCCAGCCCAGGACGGAGGCCTCGCCCTGAGAAGCGATCTTATTGCGATAGAACTCCTGCGCCCCTTCGCTGAGCGTGGCGATACGCTCTGCTTCGAAGGTCGCTACGTCACGATAGTTATAGATGACGAGGAGATGACTGGCTTGCTCGATACGCTCTTTGTTGGAGTACGAGTGCTGGGCAAGTAGGCTCTTTGTCTCACGATCGCCGATGAGCTCGAAGGCCCAGGGCTGGCTATTTATGGAGCTGGGACAGAGGCGGAGCATCTCCTTGATGTCCTCCAGCTGCTTGTCGCTGAGGTGGAAGGTGCTGTCGTAGGTCTTGGTCGTGTAGCGGGAGCGAAGGATATCGAGTATTTCCATTCTATATATGATAATTTATTGAGTTGTAGGCAGTAGGGCACGACTCTCAAGCCGATGACTATGCTTTTATCTATCAACCTCGGCCTGTGAAAGAATGTTGAGATGGTTTGGATTACCATTCTGCTATCTTCTCTATGGTGGGAGGTGGTGATAGGACTAGCTACAATAGGGGAGAGCCTTGGGTGTAACGGTCTAGTCCTATCGTAGAAATGCCTTATCTTTGCGTAGATTAGTAAAGAAGTAAATATCAGAATCAGCATATAGCAGAATGAATATCTTAGAGCTGAGCGAACAGGAGATCTTCCGTCGCCGTAGTCTTGAGGAGCTTCGTGCCCTCGGTATCAATCCTTATCCAGCAGACGAATATGTCGTCACGGGGTATGCCCGTGAGATCCTCGATACCTTCCAGGATGATGCACCTCGTCGTGAGGTGCGTGTCGCTGGTCGTGTCATGGGCCGTCGTATCATGGGTAAGGCTTCCTTCCTCGAGCTCCAGGACTCTACTGGCCGTATCCAGATCTACATCACGCGTGATGAGATCTGCCCAGGCGAAGACAAGACTCTATATAATAATGTAGTGAAGAAGCTTATGGATATCGGCGACTTCATCGGTGTCGAGGGTGAAGTCTTTCGCACACAGATGGGGGAGATCTCGGTACATGCCTCCTCGCTGACCTTCCTCTCGAAGGCACTGCGTCCCCTGCCCGTGGTCAAGGAGAAGGATGGTCAGACCTTCGACAGCTTCACTGATCCTGAGCTCCGCTTCCGCCAGCGCTATGTTGACCTCGTCGTCAATAGCCATGTCAAGGATATCTTCCTCAAGCGTACGAAGATCTTCAATGCGATGCGCCAGTTCTTCAACGAACGTGGCTACATCGAGGTTGATACGCCCGTCTTGCAGCCCATCCCTGGTGGTGCTGCTGCGCGCCCCTTCATCACGCATCACAATGCGTTGGATATCCCGCTCTATCTGCGTATCGCCAACGAGCTTTATCTGAAGCGCCTCATCGTCGGGGGCTTCGAGGGTGTGTATGAGTTCAGCCGTAACTTCCGCAACGAAGGTATGGACCGCACGCATAACCCCGAGTTCACCGCTATGGAGATCTACGTCTCCTACAAGGACTACAACTGGATGATGGAGTTCACCGAGCGTATGCTGGAGTTCATCTGCCTCGAGGTCTTAGGCACGACGAAGGTCAGAGTAGGGGATCGCGAGATTGACTTCAAGGCTCCCTTCAAGCGTATCACCATGCTTGATGCCATCCAGGAGCATACGGGTATCGATATCAGTCAGATGGGTGAAGACGAGCTTCGTGCTACCTGCAAGAAGCTCGGTGTCGAGGTCGACGAATCCATGGGTGTCGGTAAGATGATTGATGAGATCTTCGGCGAGAAGTGCGAAGGCAGCTATATCCAGCCTACCTTCATCACCGACTATCCTAAGGAGATGTCACCGCTGACGAAGGAGCACCGCTCTAATCCCCGCCTCACCGAGCGCTTCGAGCTGATGGTCAATGGTAAGGAGCTGGCCAATGCTTACTCCGAGCTCAATGACCCCATCGATCAGCGTGAGCGCTTCGAGGAGCAGCTCCGTCTCTCAGAGAAGGGGGACGATGAAGCGATGTTCATCGATGCTGACTTCCTTCGTGCCCTCGAGTACGGTATGCCTCCGACGAGTGGCATGGGTATCGGTATGGACCGCCTCGTGATGCTCCTGACAGGTCAGGAAAGCATCCAGGAAGTACTCTTCTTCCCCCAGATGCGCCCCGAGAAGGTCGCTCCTCGCGACAAGAAGGAGGTCTTCGTCGCTGCTGGTATCCCCGAAGCATGGGTACCCGTCCTGCACAAGGCTGGCTATCTGACTCTGGAGTCTGTACGCGCTGAGGAAAAGCCCGGTCGCCTGCTGCAGCAGCTCCAGGACATCAAGAAGAAGTATCAGCTGGATCTGGAGCCTCTGACGCTCGAGATCGTCACAGCTTGGACCACCATCGGGGGCGCTCAGTAAGCGCACCCCGCACTCTCTCATGAGCCACTCCCCTTCATCGGGGAGTCGGCTAAGTAAGTACACGTATCATGCCCGAACAGACTTCCAGCTTCCCCGGTAGAGTAGGTATCCTCGGTGGCGGTAGCTGGGCTACAGCCTTGGCGAAGATCGTCCTCTCACGGCAACCCAAACTTAACTGGCTGCTGCGCACCTCGACACACGTCAAGGACTTCAAGCGCCTGCGCCACAATCCTGGTTACCTGACGTCGGTTACCTTCGATACGGATCGTATCACCTTCTTCACTGACTCGGATGTCAATGACTTCTTCCGAGCCTGTGATACCGTGATCCTGGCTACCCCTTCCCCCTACATACGCTATTATCTCAAGCGTGTGCGTAACTCGGTCATCCGAAATAAGCTCGTCATCAATGCGATCAAGGGGATGGTGCCCGAGGAGAACGTCCTCATCTCGGACTATCTACAGGAGTATAAGGAGCTGCGTCCTGGTCAGATCGGGGTCATCGCAGGCCCTTGTCATGCCGAGGAGATCGCCAAGGACCGCATGTCCTACCTGACGGTCGGCTGCTTTGATATGGCTAAGGCCAAGGTGCTGAGCGAAGAGATCTTCAGCAACGACTACGTCCACTGCGCTGTCAGCCGTGACGTCGTCGGTATCGAGTACGCAGCGGTACTGAAGAATATCTATGCTATCGCCGCTGGTATCTGCCACGGGATGAATAAGGGAGATAACTTCCAGTCCGTGCTGATATCGAATGCTATCGCGGAGATGAGCAACTTCGTTAGTACCGTGCACCTCGTCAGTCGTGACGTGACAGAGTCCGTCTACCTCGGTGACCTCCTCGTCACGGCCTACTCCAGCTATAGCCGCAATCGTACCTTCGGTAATATGATCGGTAAGGGCTACAGCGTCCGTGCCGCTCAGATGGAGATGAACATGATCGCCGAAGGGTACTACGGTGCTAAGTGTATCCATGAGATCAACCAGCGCTACCAAGTGACGATGCCTATCTGTAGTGCCGTCTACAATATCCTCTATGAGGGTGCTCCCGTCGAGCAAAGCATCGAGCGTCTATCGACTCTCTTCAAGTAGTCCCCTTACCTTCCCCAATGGCTACACGCCCCCATCGTATCCTATTGAGCTTCGATATAGAGGAGTTCGATGTGCCACGTGAGCACGGAGTCGAACTTCCTATGGCGGAGCAGGTGCGTATCTCTGTCGCAGGATCACATGCCCTCCTCGATGTACTGAAGAAGCATAAGGTACGTGCGACTCTTTTCTGTACGGCGAACTTCGCTCAGCACGCTCCCGAGATCATCCAGCGCATCCTCTCTGAGGGGCATGAGCTCGCTTCGCATGGTTACTACCACTGGACCTTTGAGCCTGCCGACCTGAAGAAGTCTAAGGACGCTCTCGAGGCTCTTGCAGGAGTCCCTGTGCGAGGCTATCGTCAGGCTCGTATGATGCCCGTCCCTGAGGCGGAGATCTATAAGGCAGGCTATAGCTACAATACCTCTCTCAACCCCACCTTCATCCCTGGGCGCTACATGCATCTGAGTGCACCACGTACGCACTTCATGAAGGAGGGTGTACTGCAGATCCCAGCTTCGGTGACGCCTCTTATTCGCTTCCCGCTCTTCTGGCTCTCGTGTCACAATCTTCCCTTCGGACTCTATCGTTGGCTCTGTCGTCGTACGCTCCGTCATGATGGCTATCTGGTGACCTACTTCCATCCGTGGGAGTTCTACGAGCTGAATGAGCACCCCGAGCTGAAGCTCCCCTTCATCGTGCGCAATAACTCTGGCCGTGCGATGGTCGATCGACTGGATCGCTGGATCAGTTACTTCAAGCAGGAGGGAGCTGAGTTCATCACCTATTCCGAGTTCACGGATTCTATAATAACTATCTAATTTCTTTTCTCAATGAACATTAACAAGTCCGCTCTTACGCTGACGCTCATCGGAGCTGTCGCATTGCTTGTCTCCGTCTTCGTACTCGCTGGCGGTCTGAAGGGCTTCCGTAGCAATTCGCCCAAGACGATCTCCGTCACGGGGAAGGCTGAGCGTAACTTCACCTCTGACCTTATTGTCTGGTCTGCGACCTTCACCTCTGAGTCGACAGATCTGCAGGATGCTTACTCCGAGCTTAAGGGGAAGCAGCAGGCCGTAGCCTCTTACCTCAAGAGCAAGAGTATCCCCAGCGAAGCTATTGCTTACAGCAGCGTCAGCATCTCTCGTGAGAATGAAAGCTCCTATGACGAGAGCTCTGGGCGTACCTTCTATCGCTTCAAGGGCTACTCACTGACGCAGACGGTGACGATCACCTCGCGCAACATCGAGGCTATCGAAGCAGTCTCTCGCCAGATCTCTGAGCTGATCAATAATGGTATTGAGATCGAGTCGGGCAATCCTCGCTACTACTACACGAAGCTCAATGACCTCAAGATCGAGATGCTCAAGGAAGCTTCTGAAGATGCTCGCAATCGTGCCTCCGTCATCGCTGAGGGCAGCAAGAGCAGTCTCGGTGGCCTGACGAAGTCCAATATGGGTGTCTTCCAGATCGTCGGTCAGAATAGCGACGAAGATTACAGCTGGGGTGGCTCCTTCAATACTTCTTCTAAGGAGAAGACCGCCAGCATCACGGTCAGCTCTACCTACAACATTAAGTAAAGTTTGTCTGCCCCCAAAGCATTCATCCCTCTGATCATCACATGATCTCTATCCCCATTCCCCGCTTAGTGATCGTCTCCCCGTGCTACAACGAGGAGGCGATCCTTGCTTATTCCGCTCGCGAACTCACGACTCTCCTTGAGCGCCTCATCGCAGCAGGTAAGATCCTTCCCACAAGTCACGTCCTCTACGTCAATGATGGCAGTCGTGATCGCACCTGGGAGCTGATAGAAGAGCTTCACCGAGAGAATCACTTCATCGATGGACTTTGTCTGGCGGGCAATGTGGGACATCAGTCTGCGATCATGGCGGGGATGATGACGGCGCGAGACTTCGCTGATGCCGTCGTCACGATTGATGCCGATCTGCAGGATGACTTAGGCGCGCTCGAGGAAATGATCGATCGCTATCTGGAGGGCTATGATATCGTCTATGGCGTGAAGGTCTCACGCACGGCAGATCCTCTCCTCAAGCGCACCTCGGCACTGGCATTCTATCGCTTGCAGAGTGCTATGGGGATTCGTGCGATTTACAATCATGCGGACTTCCGTCTGATGAGTCGCCGTGCGCTGGATGCTTTGGCTTGCTACCCCGAGCGCAATCTATATCTGCGTGGGATCATTCCTCAGCTGGGCTATGCTTCTACGACCGTCGACGACGTCATCAGTGAGCGTGTCGCAGGGGAATCGAAGTACACGCTGCGTAAGATGCTCCTGCTGGCGGTAGATGGCATCACTTCCTTCACGACACGCCCTATCAGCTGGATCATCGGTATGGGACTGCTGTGCCTGCTTATCAGCATTTGTATGGCGGTGTATGTGCTGGTCTCTTACATCGAGCACTTGTCCGTGCCGGGTTGGGCTTCGCTGATGCTCTCCTTGTGGTTCATCGGGAGCATTGTCCTGCTGTCGCTCGGCGTCATCGGGCAGTATATCGGGAAGATCTATATCGAGATCAAGCAGCGCCCACGCTATCATATCGCTCAGCACCTCAAGCATCATGACTAAGGACCAGCCTTTACTTCGCCTGTGTGCTAAGCTGCAGGCCTTTTTCCACAAGCCTTTCTTCTCGAATCCCCGCACGCTCTTTGGCCTGTGGACACTCTTGGCTGTGGTTGCAGGGCTGACGAAGATCGCGCCGCATCGCCATAATAATTTCCTCATTTTCCGTGGAGTCTTCTGGCACACCATCCAGAAGCTGTCGCTGTATGACTTCTACCCGACGGAGTACAATGACCACAATCACTACGGCCCGATCTTCAGTCTCGTCATCGCTCCCTTTGCGGTGGTGCCCGATGCTATTGGTCTTCTCGGTTGGCTCGTGGTGCTGGCGCTCGGTATGTACTATGCAGTGCGTCGCCTGCCCTTGGAAGAAGGGCGACAGATCTTCCTCTACTGGTTCTGCGCGCATGAGCTACTTACAGCGCTGCAGATGCAGCAGTTCAACATCGCTATCGCTGCCATCATCATCGGTTCCTTTGCCGCTATCGAGAAGGGGAGAGAAGTCACGGCTGCCTTCCTCATTGTTTTGGGGACGTTTGTCAAGCTCTATGGCGTCGTCGGCTTGGCATTCTTCTTCTTCGTCAAGCGCAAGCCCCGCTTCATCCTGGCTCTCATCGGCTGGTCGGTCGTGTGCTTTGTCGCGCCGATGCTGATCAGTAGCCCCGAGTATGTCATAGGGCAATACGTCGAGTGGTACGAACGACTTGCGGCGAAGAACGGTGAGAACACCTTCTCCCTAATGCAGAACATCTCGCTTCTGGGGATGATTCGCAAGATCTCGGGCTCTGCTTCCTACTCCGACCTCTTGGTCATCCTCCCTGGGCTGGCGCTCTTTGGCTTGCCTTACCTTCGCTTCGGGCAGTACCGCCACTTGGCATTCCGCTACGCGATACTTAGCTCGGTGCTTCTCTTTGTAGTACTTTTCAGTACGGGCAGCGAGTCAAGCACCTACATTATACCTTTCGCTGGGATCGCGCTGTGGTACGCGACGAGTCCGTGGAAGCGCTCGGGCTGGGACGTAGCCCTGCTGGTCTTCGCCTTCGTGCTAAGTAGTCTCTCCCCTTCGGACCTCTTCCCCCGCAGCCTGCGAGAGGCGTATGTCTTACCTTATGCCTTGAAGGCACTTCCTCCCACGCTCATTTGGCTGCGCCTGAGCTACGAACTTCTGACGCGCGACTACGCCCCTTCTAAGATGGCTCTATAGAGCCTTCGTCAGTGGCTCCAATAGGCTTCGGAGAAAAGTAATATAACTTCTGAGGAAAAGTAATATAACTTTCACTCGAAAGTAATATAACATTTGCCTGAAAGTAATATAACATTGGGACGGAAGTAATATAACTTCCATTTGAAAGGTATATACCCTCTGCTCAGAAGGTATATACCTTTTCTTTTGGAGGACTATTCCTCGCTGTCGTGAGGAATATACCTTTTGCTCGAAGGGTATATACCCTTTGCTCCTCACCTCTATAATGCGCCGTGCCCCGCATACCTAATCCCGATGGGAAAGGTATGCGGGGCACGCTGAAAGTAGTGGAGTAGGGGGCTTAGAGATCGAGTGCCTTGCGAAGCTCTTCGCTGGTGATGCCGAGAAGCTCTGCATCACGGCGGAAGCGAGGGATAGACTCTTCGTGGAAGGCTCTACGCTTCTCAGCACGGATGGTTTCTACCGCCCCTTCGCTGATATAGTAGCCAAGGCCGCGCATAGGATATACCAGACCACGGAGAGCCAACTTATCATAGGCGTGAACGACGGTATTTGGGGCGACCTGCATCAGTTCGGCCATATCGCGCACTGAGGGGATACGCTCGCCTTCGGTGAATCGCCCCGTCAGTACACCTTCGTTGATGTAGTCGATGATATGGGCAAAGCCCACGTTGGAGAATGCCATAGCGATTACTTGATTTGGATGGTCTTGAGGCGATGGTAGATGGCCCAGGTGAGGAAGAGGTCGATGAGCCCGAAGAAGATCAGGACGATCCAAGCATAATCACGGTCGGTGAGGGGATGCTCTATCGTGTAACGGTATATCTCCTCTTCGAAGTTGAGGACGATGGTGAGGAAGATGAGGAAGCCACTGAACTCTACGAACGCCGCAGCACACAGCCCGAAGATCGCCTTGCGGAAGTGGATCATGCAGAGCGTCACCAGTAGTGGCAGGTGTAGAGCTCCGAGGACAATGGCAATGTATTGAATACTTGAGAACAGCCCGTAAAAGTATCGGATAGGGAGTGCCCATTCCAAAACATTGCTGAATCCCCCAGGGACGAAGATCCCAAAGATACCAGAGATAATCAGCGTAGAGAGTAGCGAGATGAGGTAATAGCCCAAGCTGAGTAGGGCAATACTTATCATCTTCTCTCCAGCCGAAGCGGGGATCTGCGTATAAGCACCAGGCGATGGTGTATGGACGTTCTTATTGATCCAGATCAAGATATAGATGATCGTCCCGATCAGGTAGGGGCCGATGACTCCGCCTGTGGCATAGACGCCAGCCAGCTCAAGGAAGGCCTCTTGGATATTAAATCCCCTCGTGAGGAAAAGGGTTAGGAACGGAAAGCCGAAGAATGCCACCGCCATGATAGCATGGAAGATGAGCAGTGGGCGCAGGGAGCTGAGGAAGCCTTCGACAGTGAGAAGGTAGATGCGCCCAAATGAGGAGCGATGTAGCGTGGAGGTATTCATCGTAGCGCTTATTTAGAGGTGTCTGATGGAGTGTGAAGGTGACGGATGAGGTCTTGGCCTCGGCTGACGACAGCATTGAAGAAGAGCTCCATGCTGAAGGTATCCGTCACGGCCTCGCCTTGAAGTGGCAGGATGCCGACGGTACCACCCAGCGAAGGCTCTGTATAGAGTGCGCGGGCTTCTTCGTCGGGACTGATGAGACCGAAGTAAAGACGCTCGGAGAGATCAGCGATGGACTCATTGCAGTAGATGCTACCACGCTCGAGGATGACGATGCGGTCGATGAGCTGCTCAAGATCTCGTACTTGGTGCGTGCTGATGATGACCGTCTGCTCTTCGCTGAGGTGACGAGCTACGGCGCGGCGGAATTCTCCCTTCGAAGGAATATCCAGTCCGTTGGTTGGCTCATCGAGGAGAAGCAGGGGCACACGGAGTGAGAGGGCGAAGGCAATCAGTGCCTTCTTCTTCTGCCCCTGTGAGATCTTGCCCAGGTTCATCTTCCAGTCGAGCGAGAAGGTCTCGATGAGTTCGCAGGCGACCGCTTCATCGTAGTTGGGGTAGAAGGGAGCGCAGAGGTCGAAGTAGCGTCGGATGGTGATCTGAGGTACGTGGATCTCTTCGGGCAGGAGGTAGACCTGCTGGAGGAAGGCTACCTTACGTTCGCGTGGCGTAAAGCCAAGGACGTTGATCTCACCTTGCTTCGAGAAGAGCTGGCCGCAGAGATTCTTCAGGAGTGTAGTCTTGCCCTCGCCGTTTTTACCGAGGAGCCCTACGACGCTACCCTGAGGTAGGCTCAGGTCGAGGCCACTGAAGACTGGGCGCCCTGACTTGTAGCCGAAGGAAAGTTGCTTAGTTGTGATCATAGGACAGTAATATTTATATGTGGTGTATTGCTTGTCTGTAACACTGCAAAGGTAGCAAACTTTTCATAAGGTGTATCACCTATCTGATATTTCTTCTCACTTCCCTCTTTACGTACTATATACCACGTGCCTCCGAGTGAAGGAGAATAGGGCAGGGGAGCTTGCTGGAATCCTCTTATATAGGGTGGGTTTTTCAACCAGTACTGGTCACTGAGCTGACCAGTACTGGTCGGAGCTCAGACCAGTACTGGTATATATTACGAACCAGTACTGCTCCGATGAGTGACCAGTACTGGTTCATTCTACCTCCCTTATAGCCCTCATCTAATTGACTGGTATATAGTCTAATTTGTGGTGTGCTATTTCCCCCCGTTGAAGTGCGACTCTTCCCATTGTTTTCCTGTAGTGGACTGATCAAGAGCGCAGGGTGCTTCTGATCCCAGTAATAGGTGCTTCGAAGGTCTACTTTTTGAGCTGTCTTTTGCTTTCCTCGAGCGATTGCATCGTATTTGTTGTAGAATGGTGCTTCTAACAGTCAAGTTGTATAGTGCCATCTTATGGTTGTATGTGTCAGGATAATAGGGGGTTATGAGTGTTGTTATATACTTAAATATTTTAGGAAGTAAGTATTTGTCTTCTTGCAACTTCCGAAAGAATTTAATTATTACTTTTGCTCGCACTTACAACGGAACATGATTACTGCTCGCGCCTTCGTGCAACAGACTAATCGCTCCTCGGAGCTTTGTGCTGCTCTCAACCTGAATGGTTGGGGGCTTTCCTCCGTTGCTATACCTTATCTACTTCAAGACGGGGCTATTGATACGGCTTATGTATTGATCCCCGTACCGTCTTTCCCTCAATCAGTCGTTTGCTCACTGCTGCCGCTTGTCCCACAAGGTGCTGTGCAGGGGAGCTTCGCAGCCTTTTCTCTCTAATCCTAAAGAGAAAGTACAGAGGCCAAGACCACTCTCCGCTTATTTTTTAGTTTTAAATATGAAGAAAGTACTATCTATCCTCATGATCCTCTTCCTTACGGTCGCTACCGCGATGGCGCAGGGAAAGAGCATCAGTGGTGTCGTCCTCGATGCCACGAATCATGAGCCTGTGATCGGGGCTTCAGTCCTGATCAAGGGCGTACAAGGTCAAGGTGCTTCCACGGACATCAACGGGAAGTTTACCTTGAAGAACGTGAAGTCAGGTGCCGTCCTCGTCGTGTCGTCCATCGGCTACGCGAAGAAGGAGGTCCCTGTCGGTAACCAGACAGAGCTGAAGATCGAGCTCTCCGGTGAAGACAACCAGCTCCAAGGTGTCGTCGTCACCGCTCTCGGTATCAAGCGCTCGCAGAAGGCCCTGAGCTATAATGTCCAGGAGATCAAGAACGATGCTCTGACGACGGTGAAGGACGCCAACTTCATGAACAGCCTCAACGGTAAGGTCGCTGGTGTGAACATCCAGCGTAGTGCCTCGGGTGTCGGTGGTAGCACGCGTGTGGTCATGCGTGGTAACAAGTCGATCTCAGGGGATAATAACGTGCTCTATGTGATCGACGGGGTTCCTGTCGGTAACAGCGCTGACCGTGGTGGTGACGGCTCTGGCTTCGGTGCAGGTCGTGCTTCGGGTGAAGGTATCTCGAATATCAACCCTGACGATATCGAATCCATTAGCGTCCTGACAGGTCCTTCGGCTGCTGCTCTCTATGGTGCAAGTGCTGCTAATGGGGTTATCCTCATTAATACGAAGAAGGGTGCTGCAGGTCAGCTGCGTGTGAACTTCTCTTCTTCGGTAGAGACGGCTTCGCCCTTCATCCTGCCTAAGTTCCAGAATACCTATGGCAATCAGGCTGGTCAGTACACCTCATGGGGTGATAAGCTCGCTACTCCTTCCACCTATAAGGTACGCGACTTCTACAACCGTGGCGTGACGTTCAATAACTCGTTCAACTTCTCTGTTGGTACGGATAAGAATCAGACCTACTTCTCTGCCTCTGCTATCAATGCTAAGGGGATCGTACCTAACAATAAGTACCATCGCTACAATGCTTCGATTCGTAATACGTCGAAGTTCCTCAATGATAAGCTGACGCTGGATGTCTCGGCTAACTACATCCGTGACTACGCGAACAACATGATCTCCTACGGGGCATACTTCAATCCTATCGTAGGTGCTTATCTCTATCCTCGTGGTGAGAACTTCGACCAAGAGAAGTACTTCGAGCGCTACGACGCAGAGCTGGGGTACAATGTACAGCAGTGGAAGCCTGGTAGCATGGGTATGGACGTGCAGAACCCTTACTGGGTAGCATACCGCAATCTGCACCCCGAGGTTAATGACCGCTACATGCTCTTCGGCTCTCTGAAGTATGAGCTGAATAAGAAGATTAACTTCACGGGTCGTGCTCGTCTGGATAACACCTTCACTGAGCGTGAGACGAAGCTCTATGCTTCTACCTCCAGCGTCTTCTCTAAGCCCCTCGGTTACTTCTCTTCTGATGTCAGCTACTTCAAGCAGAAGTATGTGGACTTCATGGCGAACTACAATTCCCCTATTGCTCAGGACATCAATCTGACGGCTACCCTAGGTACGTCGTATGAAGAGTATGACAATAAGGGTCAGGGCTTTGGTGGACACCTCTTCCTTATCCCTAATAAGTTCATCTTCCCCAATACCAATCAGCTCCAGAGCGGTGGCTCGCAGTCCTCTACGCGTAAGAGTAATTTCGCAGTCTTCGCTTCTGCTGAACTTGCTTGGCGCAACGCGCTCTACCTCACGCTTACGGGTCGTACGGACAAGCCTTCGCAGCTCGTCGGTAGCGTAGATCCCTGGATCTTCTATCCCTCGATCGGTCTCTCTGCTGTCGTCACCGACCTTATCTCTGAGGACCTGCGCGCTAAGCTCCGTCCTACGCTCTCTTATCTGAAGGTACGTACCTCTTATACGGAGGTGGGTTCTCCTATCCCCTTCACTGGTCTGACCCCAGGTACTATCACGCACTCGATGAGCAGCGGTAAGGTCGAGCCCTTCGACTACTATCCTCTGCCTGACCTGAAGGCTGAGCGTACGCGCTCTATCGAGCTCGGGGTCGACTCCCGTTGGTTCGGTGGTGCTCTGACCTTTGGTGCTACGGTCTATCAGTCAAATACGCTCAATCAGCTCCTTGAGACCGACCTCGATCCAGGTACGGGCTATAAGAAGCTCTATGTACAGGCTGGTAATGTCCGTAACCGTGGTATCGAAATGACGCTTGGCTTCAATAAGAAGTTTGGTGGCTTTGAATACAACTCAAGTGTTACGGCTACGGCTAACCGCAATAAGATCCTCAAGCTGGCTTCTGGTGTCACAAATCCTATCACGCACGAGGTCTTTGACCTGAAGGATATCGTCAAGGGTCGCTTCCGTCTGCGTGAAGGTGGTGAGCTCGGTGACGTTTACGCTAGCGAGCGCATCAAGCGTGATGCTAATGGCTATGTAGACTATACTCCAGGTCAGTCTCTGGTCACGGAGCCAACGACTCCTTATAAGCTCGGTTCGGTCAATGCTAAGTGGAATCTCGGCTGGAAGCACGGCTTCTCTTATAAGGGCTTCGACCTGAATATGCTCTTCACGGCTCGTCTTGGTGGTATCGTCATCTCGAAGACGCAGGCTGCTCTCGACAAGTTTGGGGTTTCTCAGGCTTCTGCTGATGCACGTGATGCTGGTGGTATCAACATCGGCGAAGGTCTTACCATCGCTCCACAGCAGTTCTACGATGCTGTCTACAACCTCGACTCCTACTACGTCTACTCGGCTACGAACGTTCGTCTGCAGGAGCTGAGCCTCTCTTACAGCCTGCCTAAGAACTTCCTTGGCAAGACCTTTAAGAATGTAGCTCTCTCTGTCTACTCTACGAACCTTTGGATGATCTATAATAAGGCTCCTTACGATCCTGAACTCACGGGGTCTACGGGTACGTTTGGTCAGGGCTATGACTACTTCATGCTCCCCAGCCAGCGCACTATCGGTGCCAGCATCAAGGTCGGCATCTAAGTCGAGTACTTATCTTATCAGATAAAGAAGAAATGAAATGAAGAACTTCAAGAAATTAGTCCTTCCCGCTTTGGCGATGGCCTCAGCGCTGGTCTTCGCCTCCTGCAATCAGGAAGATATCAATACCAGCCGTGTCGGTGTTACCGATGAGGAGCTCAACCAGGGTGGTCTTGCTTATGGCTTGGCTATGATGAGCCTTCAGCGCTCGGTCATGCCTATCGGCGTCGCTGGCGAAACGGGGCCTGGTAATAGCATGCAGGTCCTCGAGCTTATCTCTACGGGGAACTATGTAGGCTACTACGGGAATAATAATAACTGGAACTTTAACACGGAAGGTACCTGGACGTTCACCAATGGACGTATGAGCATCCTCTACGGTCTCCTCTACGGGGATGTAGCGAAATCTTGGCTCCCCATCCACATCCAGGCAAGCCGTGCTAAGGATAACCTGCAGGCTCAGCAGGTCCTGGCGATGGCCAATATCGTGAAGGTTGTGGGTTGGCTACGTGCTACCGATGCCTTTGGCCCTATCGTATATACGAAGGCTGGTAGCGGTGACATCACGCCTACTCCTGACTCTCAGCAGGAGGTCTATAAGGGTATGCTTGCGGATCTGGAGAAGAGTGCAGCAGTCCTACGCGAAGCTCGTGAGTCCGTTCTCTCCCGTAATGATCTCGTCTATAACGGTGATGCCAGCAAGTGGGTTAAGCTTGCGAACTCCCTGATGCTGCGTATGGCTGTCCGTGTCCACTTCAAGGATGCCGCACTGGCTAAGGAATACATCGCAAAGGCTTTGGATGCTTCCAATGGTGGCGTTATTGAGACTACGGCTGACGAGGCTAAGATCGGTAACTCCGATAAGCAGCCTCTGGCACACCCAGCACTCATCTCTGTAGATCAGTACAATGAGACGCGTATGGGTGCTACTATCTGGTCTTACCTCCAGGGCTACAATGACCCACGTCTTGAGAAGTACTTCACGAAGGGTACTTACCGCAATATACCAGGCTACTACTTCCTCCCTCCGACCAACAACGAGTCGAAGAAGGAAGGTGCTAATACTGCTCAGTACGCTTCGAAGCCTAACTTCTCTACGGAAACGCCTCTCTACTGGTTCCGTGCTTCGGAGACGTTCTTCCTCAAGGCTGAGGCCGCTCTTTACGGTCTGATCTCTACGGGGACGGCACAGTCTTACTATGAGCAGGGTGTCCGTCAGTCCTTCGCCGAAGCTGGCGCTGGAGATGCTACGGCTTATCTGGCTCAGACGGGGGTATTGCCCGCTGCAACTACCGTAGCTTACAACCCTTACCTTTCGAGCAGATATAGCGATAACATCTCCTCTGGTAATGTCTCTCCCAACTGGAATGATGTAGATGCTACTCGTAACCTGCAGGAAGTACAGCTTCAGAAGATCATCACGCAGAAGTACCTTGCGCTCTACCCCAATGCTTATGAAGCATGGACGGAATATCGTCGTACGGGCTATCCCTTCATCATGAAGCCAGCTGATACCGGAGCTCCTTCGCGTATCGGTGGAGATGCCAGCATGCGTGCTCCTGAGCGCTTCTCCTTCCCTGCATCAGCTTACGATAGCAACCCCAACCTCAAAGTCATCCCCTCTCTCCTTGGTGGTGTGGACCTCGGTAAGACTCCGCTGTGGTGGGTGCGTGACAATCGTCCTAATCAGTAACTCTAAAACGAATCATCTATGAAGATGCTTAAATATGCGCTTGTCGCAGCTATGGCCCTCGCCTCTGTCGCTTGTAGCAAGTGGACTGATGATGAGCGCTTGACCTTCGACAATCAGAAGGACCTCAAGCGAGCCATTCCCTTCATTGAGTTGACGAGTGCCGATCAGCTCACCGCAGAGCAACAGAAGTATTACAGCGAGCTCCGTGCATGGAAGCAGACGCCTCACGTACGTGGCTTCGGCTGGTTCGGTGGCTGGACGGCTAAGGGTACGGATCCACAGAAGTACCTCCGTATGCTTCCCGATAGCGTCGATATCGTATCTCTCTGGGGTACGCATGGCGAGCTGACCGAGGATCAGAAGACTGACCTCAAGCTCTTCCAAGACGTCAAGGGTGGTAAGGTCCTCCTTTGCTGGATTGTTTCTAATGTCGGTGACCAGCTTACTCCTAAGGGTAAGACCGCTACGGACTATTGGATCACGGAGAAGGGTGGTGGTGACTTCCTCGAAGGTGTCAAGGCTTATGCTAATGCTATCTGTGATACCATCGAGAAGTACAACCTCGACGGCTTCGATATCGACTACGAACCCTATTATGGTGGTTCTGGTAATCTGGCTACTGCTCTTCAGTCTTATGAAGATGGTGGTGAGACCTATCACTATGACTGGAAGAAGTATCCCGCTGCTGACTATGTAGGTGCAGAGGCAGATATCATTGATGCCTCTTCGGAGCGCAATATCGGTATGTACACCTTCGTCAAGACGCTCTATGATCGTCTTCACCCCAAGGGCCGAATCATCCTCTTCGACGGTGAGCCTTATAAGCTCTCTACCGAAGCCTCTAAGATGATTGACTTCTATGTCTATCAGGCTTATGATGAGTCTACGACTTATGCAGCTCTGAATAAGGTCCGTCAAGGCTCGAAGCTCGACAATTGGGAGGGTAAGACCTTCCTCACACTGGAGTTCCAGAAGTACTCTAAGACGGGTGGTTTCCCTCGTTATACGAGCTCTAACCCTGAGATTCAGAAGCTGGATGCCGGTCGTCAGATCATGGACTATGCTACGATGCTCATGCCTAATGGCAAGCGTATCGCTGGTATCGGTACTTATCACATGGAGCTTGATACGGAGGGTGGTAGCTATCGCTTCCTTCGCCAGGCTCTCAATGCCGGTAATCGCGTCAGCGACACCCAGAAGGCAGACTTCCAATAATGGCTAACAGAGAAAACAAGAGTTTGATGAAAAGAATAGTATATGCGCTCCTCGCAGCAAGCCTTCTTGGTAGCTGTCAGAATGAGCTTTACAACGATCCCGCAAAGGATCATCAGAGCGAGCAGGGGATCTATATCCACGGTCAGGAGCAGACGCAGATCTTCCTCCTTAGTGGTGCATCGCAGGATGCAAATGGTCCTCGTGTAAGCCTTGTCAAGCCTGCTACGTCTACCGTCACGGTGAACTTCTCCGTCGGCTCACAGGCACAGCTCGACGCTTATAACGCTAAGAATGGGACGAGCTACAAGCTCCTTCCTTCGACGATGTATGAGCTTCCTGCTTCGGTGACTATTCCCGCAGGTCAGACCTCGGCTTCGATCCCTGTCAAGCTGAAGGCCGTTACCTTCTCAAGTGGCGAAGTCTTCGCTCTGCCCATCCAGCTGCAGGGGAGCAATCCTCACGCTATCGGCGGTCAAAGTGAAGCGATCATCGTCGTCGACCAAGCTACCGAGACGAAGGCTCTCAGCATCAATACGGGCAATGAGATCGCTGCTTACTTCGCAGAAGATATCCTTGTTCCCCAGTGGACGATGGAAGTCATGGTCAAGCGCAGCAATATCAATGGTGCACTTGCTGGTACGAAGTTCGTCGGTGCTTCGGATGACAAGAGCGAAATCTACCCTGTCGTCGGCAAGGATGGTTCGTTCTTCCGTACGGGTGGTACTGACCTCTCGCTCTCGAAGGATATCATGCCTCTCGAAGACAACAAGTGGTACATGTTCTCCTTCGTCTATGACGGGGCGAACGTCTCAGTCTACTGCAACGGCCGTCAGGTGCTTTCGCAGCCTGTACGCGATGGCGAATACAAGCTTGGTGGATTCTGGCTCAGCACCACGCGTGGTCTGATGCGCGAACTGCGATTCTACAAGGTCGCACGTACCCCAGCTCAGATCGCTGCTAACGTCTGGAAGACGGTTGATCCTAAGGATACGAACCTCGTAGCATACTATCCTATGAATGGTAAGAAGTATGATCCTGCTACAGGTAAGGTCACGGAGGATGAGACTCAGATCTGGGACTGGTCTGCTGGTGCACACCACTTCCCCAGCCTCCAGGGTGCAACCTTCGTCGACAATGCAGGTAAGCCCTTCCGCTTCCCCGTCACGGAGTAAGCCTCTTCGGTAATACTTCCCTTATGATCCGCCCCTCGAAGGTCTGTCCTTCGAGGGGCGGATTCTTTTTGGTAGGAGGAGACGTGGGAAGAAGAGTAGGGGAAAGCAAAGCCTCTCCAAGCTACTTCCCCGAGCTCGATAAGGTGTATGCTTCCCAAGGGTATATACCCTCCTTCCAAATGTTATATTACTTCTCACTGAATGTTATATTACTTTCAGTCGAATGTTATATTACTTTCGGTCGGATGTTATATTACTTTCCGACGGAAGTTATATTACTTCTCTCCGAATGTTACTCTACTTCCTCCAGAAAGTAGAGGTATTTTCATTGAAAAGTAGAGGTATTTCAGAGAGAAAGTAGAGGTGTTTTTGGGGGCGGGTCATTGAAGAGGATAGAGACGGGGCAATTGAAGGGCGAACGAACGGCTTTTGCTTCGCTCCGAAGGTGCTTCGAGGAGCGGGCGTGAGTAGTGTTTCTTCTGCTCGCTTGGTGAATGCCTTTGCACACGTGCTATACGGTGGAATTGCGCTATTTTTGTCGGGGCGATATCCGCCCAACCTCAAGCTTACACGACAAGTAATGGCAAGAATAATGACCAAAACCGGAGACAAGGGAACCACCGGAATATTCGGTGGCGAGCGAGTCCCCAAAGATGATCCACGTATCGAAGCTAACGGTGCGATGGACGAACTCAATGCCCACCTTGGATTGATAAGAGCCCACATCCCTACGGAAGATCCCCGTCACCGCTTCTTCGGCGAAGTGCAGATGCGCATCATGCAAGCCATGAGCCTTATCGCTACACGTAGCGAGCGCCGCGAAGAGAATCCCAATCACTTCGACCTGCAGTGGGTCGAGGAGTTGGAAGCTGAGACGGCGCGCCTGATGGCTGAGATCCCAGAGAATGGCTTCTTCATCCTCCCGGGCGGCACGATCCTCTCGGCCGAAATGCAGCTGGCGCGCACCGTCGCACGACGTGCCGAGCGTCGCTTATGGACCTTGGAGCGACTGGATCCACTTCCCGAGGGGCTGATCCCTTGGGTCAATCGAATGAGCGACTGGCTCTTTGTCTCGGCCAAATGGGAGATGCATCAGCAGGGCTGGCCAGAAGATCGCTGGCAGGCCTTCAGCTACAAGCGTAAGAAAAAGCAGCCAACTCCCGCTGAATAATGGATAAGATCGAGAGCAAACGACTGGCACCGCTGATGCTCGTCGGTACAGGAAGTGACGTGGGGAAGAGCATTCTCACGGCCGGATTTTGTCGCATCTTCAAGCAAGATGGCTACAGACCTGCACCGTTCAAAGCGCAGAACATGGCTCTAAACTCCTTCGTTACACCCGAGGGGTTAGAGTTGGGACGTGCGCAAGCTGTGCAAGCTGAGGCCGCAGGTATCCCTTGTCATACGGACATGAATCCTGTGCTTCTCAAGCCCAGCTCAGATAAGACGTCCCAGGTCATCCTGCATGGGCGCCCCATCGGCAATAAAGATGCGTACCAATACTTCCGTACCGTGGGGCGCGGTGAGCTTCGTGGCGAAGTGCATGCTGCCTTTGATCGCTTGGCTTCTCGCTACAACCCCATCGTACTCGAAGGTGCAGGGAGTATCTCCGAGCTGAACCTCCAGGACTCGGACATTGTGAATATGCCGATGGCTGCGTATGCTGGCGCTCGGGTAATCCTTGTCGCCGACATCGATCGTGGAGGAGTCTTCGCCTCAGTCTATGGCTCGATCATGCTGCAGAAGCCTGAGTGGCGGGAGCTGATCGTAGGAGTCATCATCAATAAGTTCCGCGGTGATCTGCGTCTCTTCGACGAAGGGCGCCAGCTTCTGGAGTCACTTTGCGGTGTGCCTGTACTTGGAGTCGTCCCGTACATGAATGACGTGCACATCGAAGAAGAGGACTCCGTCGCGCTCTCCAAGCGTGCTTTCTCCGCTCAGCAGGGGAAGGTCAACGTGGCAGTTGTATTGCTTCGCTACATATCCAACTACACCGACTTCGCGCGCCTCGAGCAAGATGAGCGCGTTCATCTCTTCTATACGAACAATGTAGAGGAGCTGCAGCAGGCAGATATCATCATTGTGCCTGGGAGCAAGAGCACCCTCTCGGACCTGTATGAGCTGCGCCGCAACGGAGTATCTCAAGCTATCATCCGCGCTCATCGTGCAGGGAAGACGATCCTCGGTATTTGTGGCGGGTATCAGATCTTAGGCCAAGAGGTTTACGACCCAGATGGGGTAGAGGGTGACTTGACTCGTCTGCCAGGCTTAGGCTTGCTCCCGATCGCAACGGAGATGGCTGCCGAGAAGGTAACTACACAAGCGACCTTCACTCTTATAGGTAGTGACGCCCCCTGCAGTGGCTATGAGATCCATATGGGGAGAAGCCGCGTCGTAGATGGCTTCGATGCCTCGCCCTTAGTCCAGATGTCTGATGGCCGTCTTGAGGGCTACTGCGTCGGAGATCATTGTATGGGTACCTACCTGCATGGCATTCTCGACAATGAGATCTTTATCGAGCGGCTACTTCAGCCCTTCGCTGAGCGCCTTCACGAGCAAGCTGCGGGGCAAGACTATGCGACCTTCAAGGAAACTCAGTACGATAAGCTCGCCGAACATCTCCGCAAGCACGTCGATCTGGAGCGAATCTATCAGCTACTTGAGCGATGAGAGACGGACACGGCGATGACCTCCACCGCTATGAGCGGATACGTGCGAACTTCAGCTCGAATGTAACGAGCCTCACGGACCCCACTTCGCTGCGGGAATACCTCAGAGGAGAGATCGATCGTATTGGTTCGTACCCCGAGCCTACGGCCGCTTCGCTTGGGAAATCGCTTGCGAAGCATCACGACTTAGCTGATGGCGAGGTGCTCGTGACAAGTGGTGCGACCGAAGGGATCTACCTCATCGCACAGGCTTATCGAGAGCTTGTACATTATTATAGCCCTGATCCGACCTTCAGTGAATATAGAGATGCGGGAAGACTCTTTGCACGTGAGCAGCGTGAGTTGGAAACTTTCGAGCCCGGTCAAGATGCTCCTGCGGGAGTCTATTGGCTTTGCTCGCCGAATAACCCTACGGGGCAGGTCTATTCGCAGGACTTCTTAGAGTCTCTTTGGAGTCGCTACCCGCAGATCTACTTCGTCATCGATAGCTCGTATAGCTACTTCACGGAGGCTGCTCTTCCTGATCCCCAAGAAACAATACAGCGTTTCCCCAACGTCATCTTTGTCGCTTCGCTCACGAAGCGCTATGCTATGCCAGGACTACGCTTGGGATATGTGATGGCGCACAGTGAAGTCATCGACCGACTAAGCGAATACGCTGCGCCGTGGTCGGTTGGTTCGCTCGCCATCTCAGCAGGAGAATGGATCGTCCGTAATGACTTCCCGCACCTACTGGACCGACGTCAGCTCTTTGTAGAGAGTGAGCGTCTATGGAATGCCATCAAGTCGCTCCCATACTTCGATCCTCAGCCGACAGATACGCACTTCTTCCTTGTGCGTTGTACTCATCCAGCGATCGGAAGCGGCGCTGAACTGAAAGAAATCTTAGCGCAGCGCTACGGGCTTTTGGTTCGTGATGCGACGAACTTTGGCTACTCTTCCCCCACGATACGTATTGCAGCGCAGCGCCCTGAGGAGAATGATCTGCTCATCGCTGCACTTACCGAGCTCTCCTCTTCACTTAAGCTCCCTTTATGATCCGAGTAGAGGTCATCATCCCCTTAGCCTTAGACGGACTCTTTAGCTACGCTGTTCCCGAGGTGCTTATTAGTGAAGCGCCTGGATTCAGTGTGGGTTGTCGAGTCGTCGTACCCTTTGGAGGCAAGCGATACTATACGGGGGTGGTCTTCTCTATGGATAAGGAGGCGGAGATATCGGCATATAAGGAGGTCGAGCAAATCCTCGATTCTGCTCCGATCATCCCCGAAGCTACGCTGAAGCAATGGGAATGGATGGCATACTATTATGCCTGTCCGCTGGGCTCCATCCTTCGAGATGCACTTCCATCAGGGCTACTTCCCGAGAGCAAGACGATGCTTTCGCTTGTGGAAGGCTTTGAGGCGGAAGACGCACTTCCTCATGCGGAGCTACTGATCTTAGATACACTTGCCGAGAAGGGGGCGATGACGACGGAGCAACTGGAGCGACTTGTCGGGCGAAGACTTACTCGCCCGCTCCTCCATCTCATAGAGTTGGGAGCGGTACATACTGAGGAAGCGCTCCAGCCACGCTATCGTCCGAAGCTCGCCCGCTATCTTCGTCTTGCCCCCGAATATCAAGAAGATGAGGGAGCTCTATCAACTCTCTTCGATGGACTCTCTCGTGCGCCACGGCAAGCTGAGCTATTGATGGCCTTCCTTGAGGCGCTTCGAGAGACGGGACAAGATCATTCAGGCGCCTTACACCGCTCCGTCTTGCTCGAAGCCGTGCCAAAGAGCGAAGCACAACTACGTGCTCTCATTGAGAAAGGTATCTTAGAACAGGTCTTAGAGCCTGTAAGCCGACTGCGAACAGTGGAGCCTTCAAGCAGAGAATCCTCTATTGCAGATGTAGAGCCATTGACCCATCCCGTGACACTCTATTACGGGCATACGGCAGAGGATAAAGAACGCTATATCTTGGGGCAGATCGCTGCGACACTGGCTCGAGGTGGTCAAGTGCTCTATCTAACTTCTTCGGTGCATTCGGTCCCTTCGGCAGCTGGCTTTATACAGCGACTTGCCGAGATCGCAGGAGCCAATTACTATCCCTATCATAGCCTCATCGGTGAGGCTGTGCGAGTGGAGACGTACCTTCGGCTCTCTAAGCTCGATGGCCCTGCACTTGTCGTGGGGACACGTTCGGCTATATATGTGCCGCTTCCTCGCTTATCTCTGGTTATCATTGACGAGGAGCAGGAATATCTTTATAAGCAACAGCTCGTAGCTCCACGCTATCATGCTCGCGATGTTGCTCTTTGGCGGGCGCACCAATCAAGGGCTCAAGTGCTCCTTACTTCCCTAACACCTTCGGCAGAAGTACTCTTCCATGCCCTGCGTGGAAAGTATCAGCTACTACGTCCCGAGTTTTTCCCTGCGGAGACCGCTTCGCAATCCCAGCAGGTATTACCCACCATAGAGCTCATTGATCTTAAGCGCCTACGGCAGCTTCGTGAGGTCGAGTGGGGACATACGCTGACGCCCTACCTCCTTGAAGAGATTCGCTCCACGATAGCTCGAGGAAAGAAGGTCCTGCTCCTGCAGAATCGTCGTGGCTATGCTCCTTATGTGACGTGTGATGCCTGCCAAACCCGCCTGCTGTGCCCGAACTGTGATGTGAGTCTTACTTATCACCGCACTCGTGCAGCCCTACTCTGCCATTATTGTGGTTACACAGCTGCACTACCCGAGGCTTGTCCGAGCTGTGGAGCCATTGAAGTCACGACAAAGTCCGGGCTTCGTCCTGCGCTGCGTCAAGTAGGCTATGGTATCGAGCGTGTGGAAGAGGAACTCAAGGAGAAGCTTCCCGCCTATGAAGTGCTGCGTATCGATAGCGATACCTTTTCATCGCAGAAGAAGCGTATGGAGCTACTCGAGCAGATCGAGTCGGGAAGTGCTGAGATCCTCTTGGGTACTCAGCTTATACGCAACCAACCGATATGGGAGGGTATTGGATTAATTGCTGTTGTACAGCTCGATGCTGTCTTGGGTGTACCAGACTTTCGCTCGGAGGAGCGTGCCTATCAGCTGCTCCATCAGCTTAGACTTCGCTCCCGTGCTCCTCGGGAAGACTGCCCTCGCTACTTGATCCAAACGAGTAGTACGGAGCAAGCCTTCATCAAGGCGCTTCAAGTCGGTGACTACGATACCTTCATCAATGAGGTACTCGCAGAGCGTGAAGCGACGAACTTCCCGCCATTCACTCGCCTAACGCACCTTTGGCTAAGAGGAAAGGATGAGCGCTTACTGGCCTCTGCGGCCTTAGTCCTCTCACAGTATCTCAAGGGACTGCTCCCTAATGAGCGCGTAACGGATCCACAGATTCCTGATTTAGCTCGCTTGGAAGGCTACTACCAGAGGCAGATCGTCATACGTCGTCCTTTCCAGCAGTCCTACCGAGAGGAGCGTGCCGCCTTTGCTTCAGCACTACAGCAGCTACGGCTCTCTATGCCCGAGAGCAAGCGTCTGCAGATCTTCTTCGATGTAGATCCTCTCTAACTTACTCATAAAGCGCTCCTATACAACAAGGGCGAAGGCTTACCATAAGCCTTCGCCCTTACTGCTTCGATTTGGTTCATTATCCTATGATCGTGCGCTCTCCGAGGAGATCGGAGAGGCGACGCTTTTGGACATTGAGGCGCGTGATCTCGGTCATGCATTCGAGGATCTTTGTGCTGTCTCCTGCTCGCTGGGCTTGCTTGATCTCCTGGTGTAGCCCGTCAATGAATCGCACTAAGAGCGCCATCTTATAGCTGTTGCAAGCGCGTAGGGCAAGTGAACCCAAGTAGCGAGCTTCCTTGCGGGCTTCTTCTTCGCGCTCTTCCTCTTCGCTGAGGATACGGGAGGAGAAGGAGCTCCCAGCACCACCTATCTGGAGATCTTGGTCGGGGCGATATTCTAAGAGATCGCTCTCGGCAAGGAGGGCTGTCGTGATCTCTCGGAGTGGCGCCTCAGGATGGTTGGCAAAGTAGGTCGCAGGGGAGATCTGCTTCTCGAGGCACTCACTGCGAAGCTCAGTTATGAAGCGAGCAAAGAGTGGGGAATACTCTTGGTCTGCTCCGACCATGATGAGCTCGCGCTCAATGAAGTCGCTGAGGATAAAAGTAGAGTCCTGCTCGGGATAAATCTCGTCTTCGAACTCTGGAGTACCTAAGCCCTGGGAGATGATGATCTCACGGTCGCTGTAGAGTAGGAGCAGCTGCATGAGTTCGCGCTCAAAGGGCTTGATGCTTTCCTCGACGACCAGCGGGCTGAGGTATTCGTCAGCTGACGGAGTAGGCTCGGTGGGTGTCGGCTCCGTGAAGGACGGAGGGACAGGTGCAGATGGAGTAGGGGGAGCGACTGGTGCTGTACGTTGCGGGGAGGTGAAGCCTTGAGCTGTCACACCTTGACGTCGGAGCTTATTGACCTCGGACTGCAGGAGCTCTTCGCTCATCCTCAGAGCTGTCGAAGAGCTTTGTATCAGTACAGCACGCTGTATGGTGTCGGGGATGAGTGCGATGCTGCGCATAATGTCGGATATCAGCTCAGCTCGGCGCAGGGGATCCCGCTCCATCTCCTCGTGATAGAGGTCGATCTTGAAGTGGATGAAGTCCGTCTCGTGCTCATCCAAATAGGCTTGGAGCTCGGTATTGCTGTGGCTGCGTGCGAAGGAGTCGGGGTCTTCGCCATCGGGTAGGAGCACGACCTTGATACGGAAGCCTTCCTCCAGTAGGAGGTCAATACCGCGCAGGGCAGCCTTGATCCCCGCGGCATCGCCGTCGTAGAGCACGGTGATGGTCGTGGTGAAGCGACGGATAAGGCGTATCTGATCGATTGTGAGGGCTGTCCCCGAAGAGGAGACGACGTTCTCAATCCCCGCCTGATACATGGATAGGACGTCGGTGTAGCCTTCGACGAGGTAGCACTTGCCGAGCTTGGAGATTGCGCTCTTTGCCCAATAGAGGCCGTAGAGCTCACGGCTCTTCGAGTAGATGAGGCTCTCGGGGGAGTTGACGTATTTGGCTGTCTTAGCCGTCTTACTCATCACGCGCCCACCGAAGGCGACATAGCGCCCGCTGAGGTTGCGCACAGGGAAGATGACGCGCCCACGGAAGCGGTCGATAGCCTTGCCGGGGTGGTCTTCATATTCGATGGATAGTCCGACTTCGGCGAGGCGCTTCAGTGGGTAGCCCGACTTGATGGCTTGCTCTGTGAAGGCAGTCTTTGACTCGGGGGCATAGCCGAGGCCGAAGCGCTCGATGGTCTCAGGGCGGATGCCACGCTCGCGGAAGTAGGCAAGACCCACTGTACGCCCTTCCTCGGTCTCGGTAAGCTGCGTCTGGAAGTACTTCGCTGCGTAGTCATTGATGATGAAGAGGCTCTCACGCTCGCTATTGCGCTGCTTCTCCTCTTCGCTTTCTTCGCGCTCGACGACCTCGATATTGTACTTCTTCGCCAGGTACTTCAGCGCATCCGAATAGGAGAGCTGCTCGTGCTTCATGATGAAGTTCAGCGGCGTACCGCCTTCGCCACAGGAGAAGCACTTGCAGATATTCTTAGCGGGATTGACGTAGAAGGAGGGATTCCTATCGCTATGGAAGGGGCACAGCCCGACGTAGCTCACACCTTGGCGGCGTAGGCTGATGAAGTCGCTGACGACATCGAGGATCTGTGCGGAGTCGAGGATGCGCTGTCGGGTCTGCTGATCGATCACGGTCGGGAGGAGGCTATGGGGAGGGATTAGAGTGGAAGGCGCTTGAGGTCTTCGGGCGTATCGATGCCGATGGACTCTTGGTCAGAGAGCATGACGCGGATGCGCAGCCCAGCCTCGAGCCAACGGAGCTGCTCAAGACGCTCGCTCTCCTCCAGCGGGGAGGCGGGGAGGCTCTGTATCGTCGGGAGGACGTGGGTGCGGAAGGCGTAGAGCCCGATGTGCTTGAGGAAGGTATGTTCCTTCGCCCAAGGCCCTTCGACTGAGCGGAGATAGGGGATGACTGAGCGACTGAAGTAGAGTGCATAGCCGGTGGAGGTGCTACGCACGAGCTTGACGGCGTTCGGGTTAGCCAGCTCTTCGTTGGTCGCCGTGGAGGGGAAGGGCTGGGCCAAGGTCGCCAGATCTACCGAAGGGTCGTCGAAGGCCGAGATAAGGAGGCGGATCTGCTCGTCGGCGATGAAGGGCTCATCTCCCTGCAGGTTGATCAAGACATCTGCGGGTTCTCCGAGGACTTGGTAGGCTTCGAGGCAGCGCTCGGTGCCCGACTGGTGGTCGGGCGAAGTCATCACGGCACGGTAGCCCCGCTCGGTGACCGTGGTGAAGATCCGCTCATCGTCGGTGGCGACGACGACATCGGGGCACACAGCGAGGGCACGCTCTACGACACGGATGATCATAGGCTTACCCCCGATATCTACGAGGGGCTTACCAGGGAATCGGGTCGAGGCGTAGCGGGCGGGTATGATGGTCAGGATGCGCATAGCTTGAAGTTGCTTGATTGTCTTGTAGTCGGTGAAGCCTCTGCGGACTCACTGTGCAAAGATACTACCATTCGTGGAGCATCTGGCTTTGCGTGCGGATGTCACGGCGAGGCCTGTGCGAAGCGAGCTGATGCCGATCGACTTACCGAGATATGGAAGCTGTGAAGGGGCGGGCAAGGCTTGGGAGAACTCTGCTCTATATGCAGGCAAAAAACTTCTGTATATGCGCTGATAAATTTGCGCATATACGCAGGGAAATTTCCGTATATACGAAAAAATATTTCCGCATATGCGAAAATTTATCGCCGTGTGCACGGAGATTTATCGCCGCATATTCAGCGCCTTTTCAGTGGGTATGCCCGAGGCTTTTTAGCCTTCCTCTTCCCGGTCAGAAAGACCATCCCCCTGAAGCGCTCTGAGGAGCCTCCAGGGGGATGAGCTATTAGGGAGAGCCTTGCGCTTACTTGTACTCGGCCCAGCTCTTGATCTGCAGATCCTCGATGGGGAGCGTGCAGAAGGCGGTGATGAAGGCCGAAGCCAGACGAGCGTTGGTCAGCAGTGGAATGTTGAGGTCAATGGCCGCGCGACGCAGACGGTATCCGTTGGTGAGCTCGCCAGCGGTGAGGTTCTTGTTGATGTTCACCACCATGTCGATCTTGCGCTCATGCAGCAGGTCGAGGGCTTGGGGCTGCTTCCCTTCGTCTGTAGGCCAGAAGACCAGCGTGGAGGGGATGCCATTCTCTGCCAGCATGTCGTGTGTGCCCTGCGTAGCGTAGAGCGCATAGCCCTTGTTGTGCAGGAGCTGTGCTGCATCGAGCATGTCGACCTTCTGCTTGTAGCCCCCCGTGGAGAGGAGGACAGAGCGCTCGGGGATGCGGTAGCCGACGGAGAGCATGGACTTCAGTACGGCCTCGTTGGTGTCGTCACCGAGGCAACCGACTTCACCCGTACTCATCATGTCGACACCGAGCACAGGGTCGGCCTTCTGCAGGCGAGCGAAGGAGAACTGCGACGCCTTGATCCCTACATAGTCGAGGTCGAAGGCGCTCTTATTGGGCTTCTCGACTCGCTGCCCGAGCATAATGCGCGTGGCAAGCTCGATGAAGTTAATCTTCAGCACCTTGCTCACGAAGGGGAAGCTGCGAGAGGCACGGAGGTTACATTCAATGACCTTGATCTCGTTGCCCTTAGCGAGGAACTGGATATTGAATGGCCCTGAGATGTGCAGCGCTTCGGCGATCTGGCGGCTGATGCGCTTGATGCGGCGTACTGTCTCGACGTAGAGCTTCTGACCTGGGAACTGAATCGTCGCGTCGCCCGAGTGCACCCCAGCGAACTCGATATGCTCGCTGATGGCGTAGGCGACGATCTCGCCACGCTGGGCTACGGCGTCGATCTCGACTTCCTTAGCATGCTCGATGAACTGGCTTACCACGACGGGGTGCTCCTTAGAGACATCAGCAGCCAGCTCGAGGAAGCGGTAGAGCTCTTCTTGGTTGGAGCAGACATTCATCGCTGCCCCCGAGAGGACGTAGCTGGGACGTACCAGCACGGGGAAGCCAACCTCGGAGATGAACTGGTCGATATCCGAGAGGCTCGTCAGCTCCTGCCAGCGGGGCTGGTCGATGCCCAGCTCGTCAAGCATGGCGGAGAACTTGTGGCGGTCCTCTGCATTATCGATGTCCTCAGCCTGCGTCCCGAGGATGGGGATGCGCTGCGAGTGGAGCTTGAGAGCGAGGTTATTGGGGATCTGTCCGCCCGTAGAGAGGATGACACCGCGTGGCGTCTCCAGATCAAGGATGTCAAGTACGCGCTCGAAGGTCAGCTCATCGAAGTACAGACGGTCGGTGATATCGTAGTCCGTGCTGACTGTCTCGGGATTATAGTTGATCATCACCGAGCGGTAGCCTTGCTCGCGGATCGTCTGCAGGGCGTTGACGCCACACCAGTCGAATTCTACCGAGCTCCCGATGCGGTAAGCACCTGAGCCGAGGACGACGACGGAGCGTCCGTCTCCCTCATAGTTGATATCGCTGTGCGTGCCGCTATAGGTGAGGTAGAGGTAGTTCGTCTCTGCGGGATACTCGGCTGCAAGCGTATCGATCTGCTTGACGACGGGGGTGATGCCCAGCTGCTTGCGCTGGGAGCGCACGGCAAGGGCTTCCTTGTCCCCAGCCTTCACTCCCTTATCTGCGAGGACGAAGCGTGCGATCTGGAAGTCCGAGAAGCCCTGACGTTTGGCGCGAAGCAGGAGTTCGTAAGGGAGCTTATCGATAGCGGCTACTTCGCCGAGGCGCTGGGAGGTGCGGACGATGCTCTGGAGCTTGTCGAGGAACCAGCAGTCGATCTTCGTCAGCGCATGGATTTGCTCGATAGTATATCCTGCGTGCAGTGCCTGGCTGATAGCGAAGACACGCGTATCGGTAGGTGCCTTGAGAGCCTTATCCAGCTCGTCAGCGGGGATCTCCTTCGTGTTGTTGCCTACGAAGCCGTGCATACCTTGGCCGATCATACGCAGGCCCTTCTGCATCGCTTCCTCGAAGGTACGACCGATAGCCATGACTTCCCCGACGGACTTCATGCTACTGCCGAGCTCGCGAGATACGCCGTGGAATTTCCCTAAGTCCCAGCGAGGGATCTTGCACACGACATAGTCCAGTGCAGGCTCGAAGAAGGCGGGGGTAGTGCGCGTCACGGAGTTCTTCAGCTCGAAGAGGCCGTAGCCTAAGCCAAGCTTAGCAGCGACGAAGGCCAGCGGATATCCCGTAGCCTTAGAGGCTAAGGCCGAGGAGCGTGATAGGCGTGCATTGACTTCGATGACGCGATAGTCTTCGCTCTCAGGGTCAAGGGCGTACTGTACATTACACTCCCCGACGATGCCGATGTGGCGCACGATACGGATGGCGATCTCACGGAGCTTATGGTATTCGTTATTTGTCAGCGTCTGTGAGGGAGCGACGACGATACTCTCACCGGTATGGATACCGAGCGGGTCGAAGTTCTCCATATTACAGACGGTGATACAGTTGTCGTAGCAGTCACGTACGACCTCGTACTCGACTTCCTTCCAGCCCTTGAGGCTCTTCTCTACAAGGACCTGAGGTGAGAAGGCGAAGGCCTTGCTACACAGTTCGTCAAGCTCAGCTTCGTTGTCGCAGAAGCCGCTACCCAAGCCACCGAGAGCGTAGGCAGCGCGGATGATGATGGGGTAACCCAGCTCTTGGGCTGCACGGCGTGCATCTTCGGTCGTCTCTACGGCGTGGCTCTGGATCGTCTTGACGCTGATCTCATCGAGCTTGCGAGCGAAGAGGTCACGGTCTTCGGTATTCATGATAGCCTCGACGGGTGTACCGAGTACCTCGACGTTGTACTTCTCGAGGACACCACTCTGGTGGAGCGCTACACCGCAGTTGAGAGCCGTCTGTCCACCGAAGGCAAGGAGGATCCCCTGAGGGCGCTCCTTCTCGATGACCTTCTCGATGAAGAAGGGGGTGACGGGGAGGAAGTAGATCTCGTCAGCAATACCTTCGGAGGTCTGTACCGTGGCGATGTTGGGGTTGACGAGTACGGTGCGTATCCCCTCTTCGCGCATGGCCTTGAGTGCCTGTGAGCCGGAGTAGTCAAACTCACCAGCTTCACCGATCTTCAGCGCTCCCGATCCGAGGAGCAGTACCTTCTGTATCTTATTCTTGTCGATCATTGTCTCGTGCTATTGGGAGGGGGTAATTAAAGCAGGTTGAGGAACTCCTCGAAGATGAAGAGCGTATCGGTCGGGCCACTGCAGGCCTCGGGGTGGAACTGAGCAGAGAAGAAGGGTAGGCGCTCGTGGCAGATCCCTTCGTTCGTGCCGTCATTGAGGTTGACATATTTCTCACGCCAGCTCTCGCTGAGAGTGGAGGCATCTACGGCATAGCCATGATTTTGGCTGGTGATGAAGCAGCGGTTTGTACCTACCTCGCGTACAGGCTGGTTGTGGCTACGGTGTCCGTACTTCATCTTGCTGATCTTTGCTCCTGCAGCTGCGGCGAGGAGCTGATTGCCCATGCAGATCCCGCAGATAGGCTTCTCCTTAGCGAAGGCCTTGCGGATATGTTCGACGGTGACGCTGCACTTATTGGGGTCGCCAGGTCCATTCGAGAGGAAGAGCCCGTCAAAGTCAATCTGATTGAAATCATAGTCCCAGGGTACGCGGTAGAGCGTGATCTCTGGGCGGATGAGGTTGCGGACAATATTGTTCTTTGCGCCGCAGTCTACGAGCACGACCTTCTTAGGGCCATTACCATAGATCGTGACCTCCTTGGGAGAAGCTTCAGCTACAAGGTTACGCGCGTTGGGGTCATCAAATGGGATATCTTCGCAGCCCTCGAGAAGAATCTTCCCCTTCATCGAGCCCTTTTCGCGAAGGGTCTTAGCCAGCTCACGCGTATCAATGCCCGTGAGGCCGAAGACCTTCTCACGGCGGAGCCAGTCACCGAGCGAGCCCTCGGAGTTCCAGTGGCTGTACTCCTCGGAGTAGTCGGAGACGATGATCCCCAAGGGATGTATCTCATCGCTCTCGCGGAAGAAGGCTATACCATTTTCATCGTGCTTGGGAGAGGGAACGCCGTAGTTGCCCACCAGAGGGTAGGTCATCACGAGGATCTGCCCTCGGTAGCTGGGGTCCGTAAAGCTCTCGGTGTAGCCCGTCATAGCGGTGTTGAAGACGACCTCGCCTGCTACGGGGGCTTCGTAGCCGAAGGAATACCCCTCGAAGCGACTGCCGTCATCGAGGATTAGGGTAGCTCTCTTGTAGTCTTGCATAGGATGGATACTTTGTGAGAATGGAGTGTAGAAGGGATTGCTCGAGGCTTTTATAAAGAGAAAAGCCGTCTACCAAGCAGAGCTTGACATACGGCTTTCTTATATCTTGTGTCGCTCGTGGGGAGCGAAGACCTCAGTATCATTGACGTGATTAGTGATGCTACGCAGAGCGTCTTTAGCTCTGCTTTGCACGCAAAGATAGCTAAAAAAGCGGAACCGCCTCGCTCCTTGCTCCATGATCAAAGTGGTAGCGAGAGGGGCGAGGCGGCATCAATAGGGGATGATTAGAGTCCGAAGCGCTGGCGGAGCGTGTCTACGTAGTCCAGCTTCTCCCAGGTGAAGAGCTCGACTTCGTGGGCGACATTGCCACGGCTATTCGTAGAGAAGTACTTCGTGATCTTGCGAGGCTCACGGCCGAAGTGCCCGTAGTTGGCTGTCTCACGATAGATAGGAGCACGGAGCTTGAGACGCTGCTCGATAGCATAGGGGCGGAGGTCAAAGACTTCGTCTACGAGCTTGGCGATCTCGGCATCGCTGAGAGAGACATGGCTCGTCCCATTGGTGTTGACGAAGATGCTGATCGGCTCAGCGACCCCGATAGCATAGGCGAGCTGTACGAGTACTTCGTCAGCGACGCCAGCGGCCACGAGGTTCTTCGCGATGTGGCGAGCTGCATAGGCTGCAGAGCGGTCTACCTTAGAGGGGTCCTTACCAGAGAAGGCACCACCACCATGGGCGGCCTTACCTCCGTAGGTGTCGACGATGATCTTACGCCCTGTGAGTCCGGTATCTCCATGGGGACCGCCGATGACGAACTTACCCGTGGGGTTGACTAAGAGCTTCGTCTCACTGTCGAAGGCACGCTGTACATCCTCGGGGTAGCGTGCGAAGACTCGAGGCAGGAGTACGCGACGGATATCCTCCGTGATGCGTGCCTGCATCTCAGCATCAGCGATGGCCTGTGCTTCGGCAGTAGCATCTGCAGGCTGGATGAAGTCGTCGTGCTGGGTGCTGATGACGATGGTATCAATACGCAGGGGCTTACCTTCCTCAGAGTACTCTACCGTCACCTGGCTCTTAGCATCGGGGCGGAGGTAGGGCATTAGGTGAAGCTCTTCCTTGCGAATGCGAGCGAGTTCCTCCAGGAGGGCATGGGAGAGATCGAGGGTAAGAGGCATCAGAGAGGGGGTCTCACGGCAAGCATAGCCGAACATGATACCCTGGTCCCCTGCACCCTGCTCTTCGGGAGCGGTGCGCTCAACCCCGCGGTTGATGTCGGCACTCTGACCATGGATGGCTGAGAGTACGCCGCAGCTATCGGCATCGAAGCAGTAAGCGCTCTTGTTGTAGCCGATCTCGCGGATGACGTCACGCGCGATGTCCTGCAGCTCTACATAGGCGTCGCTCTTGACTTCGCCTGCCAGCACGACTTGTCCCGTCGTGACGAGCGTCTCGCACGCTACCTTGGAGTGCGGGTCGAGCGCCATAAAGTGGTCAAGGATGGCGTCCGAGATCTGGTCGGCTACTTTGTCGGGATGTCCTTCTGAGACGGACTCAGAGGTGAAGAGATAACTCATCTTATATTGGTTGAATGGGTTGGTTAAATATGTCTCGTACCCTTAGGTGGATGCAAAAAGACCTCAGTTGTTTTAGGGAGGCAACCAAGGTCGAAGCGCTAAGTCTGTCGTAAGGGATGGGAGCTAAGGTATTGGCTCTATCTGGACGACGGGTTTAGCATTTTTTTCTCGTGGTTGCAAGCATCTCAAATCTATCCACGTCCCACCGATGGGGCACTATTTTCGCCTGCAAAGTTAACCTTTTTCTTATTATTTCACCTCCGTAGTGTAAAGAGTGTAGCGGCTCCGTATCAAAATGCGAGGGGTATATCGTGCCTGTTTCTACCACGAAAAAGTAGATGCTTCGGTGAGATAGTCCCCTAAGAAGCGGAATGTCGTTCCTATCTGATATTCTTCCCCTTGTACTTGTAGTGGTGTGAACCTATATTGCTTGCTGCTCCGACCTATATAGGTCGACGCTGTGACCTATATAGCTTCGCAGGCTGACCTATATTGGTCAGCCCATCGACCAATATAGGTTGATACGACCCCTTCAGGGATGTGCTTCAGAATAGCCTATAGGAGAGGGCTGATGCCAAGCTCTTGCCCGATTCCAAAAGGAAACGCCCTGCTCGCACAGATGTGCGGGCAGGGCGCCGTCCTCTTCTTAGAAGAGATAGATCTGTGGAAGTGATTTACTTCTTCTTACAGCAAGACTTCGTGGAGTCTTGCTTCGTCATATCTTGGCGCTTACAGCAAGATTTTTTGCTGTCCTTCGAGTGCTTGCCTTCAGCTTTGCAGCAGGACTTTGTCGAGTCTTGTACTGCAGCGTGGTGTGCTTCGCATACCTTAGCTCCTTCGGGTGTCGAGCAGGCTGCACCTGCTTTGCAGTCACACTGCTTGCTCTTGCCTGAGCAGCATTTGGCTGTAGCTTCCTTCTTTACTGAGTCCGTCTTGGCGGGGCTTTGGGCGGAGAGGCTGGTGCCGAGCGTGAAGATACACGCTGCAGCGAGGATGAACTTCTTCATTATTCTTGGTAATGAATTAAATGTAATGAGTGATTAGAGATTATTTAAGGGCAAAGGTAGTGAAATTGCTTAGCCGTGTTATCTTATTGGTAAATGGAGCTATTGATGCTATATATATATTATGTATAATGGTGCTATAGAAAAAAAGAGGGAGCGGGTGACCTTCTTCCCTCGGAGAAGAAGGTCACCCGCTCCCTGTGTATGGTATGTTTTTTAGCGCAAATGAAGCTAAAAGATGAGCGAGATGAGCTGGTAGACTACAGCCCCAGAGATATAACCAGCAAGAGCAAGCAGACTGAAGCGCTTGAAGTAGTAGCCGAAGCTAATACCTTCGAGGCCCATGACTGTGACCCCAGTAGCGGAACCGATGATCAGCAGGCTACCACCTGTGACGGCACAGTAGGCGAGGAAGACCCAGAAGGAGCCATTGACGACGAAGGGTGTGATCGCCCCCGATGTCTCCAGCGGATACATACCGAGGACAGCTGCTACGAGGGCAACGTTGTCAAGCATGGAGGAGAGTACCCCGATGATAGCAGCGAGCAGGCCTGTGTTGGGGATGAGGGCTGTGACGCGAGTGGAGGCTGCGGCGAGTTGTCCGCCTTCGATCAGTGCCGCTACGGACATCAGGATGCCGAGGAAGTAGAAGATCGTAGTGAGGTCAGCATGATTAAGGAGGGTTGTGACACGGAGCTCAGTTGCATTCTCAAGGCGCTTCTTGAAGCGGAAGAACATCAGCTCAGTGTAGATCCACACGATGACCAGACCAAAGATAACCCCCATGAAGGCGGGTACATCGAAGAAGGTCTGCCAGATAGGTACGAGCATCAGCGAGACGATCCCCAGGACGAGGACGATGATACGCGCATGCTGAGGGAGGATATCATCCAGTGAGTCTTCGGGGACATCTGGTAGGGCACGCAGCTGAGCATTCTTCTTGAAGAGGAAGTAGTGCGCCAGGAGGGTGGGGACCACCATGTTCACGAAGGCGGGGATGACGAGATGGAAGATCTGGTAGTATGGTGTGATACGACTGTTGTTCCACAACAAGAGTGTCGTCACGTCACCGATAGGAGACCAAGAGCCCCCTGCATTACAGGCGATGATGCTGATACAGGCATACTTCATTCGGTCCGTGGTGTCGGGGACAAGGCGACGCAGGATAGCGATGATGACGATCGCGGCAGCGAGGTTGTCGAGGAACGCCGAGAAGAAGAACGAGGCGATAGCTACACGCCACAGCAGCGCACGCTTATTCGTCGTAGCGACGATCTTAGCCACGGACTTGAAGCCCCCGTAGGTGTCGATCGTATTCACAAGGACCATTGAGCTGAGGACGAAGAAGAGCGTGCTCGAGACGTCACCGAGGTGCTCTGTGAGCTTAAAGGATAGGTAGTCCGATACGCCTAAGTCCTCTGCTGGAGCATGAGGGAAGGAGGCAACGAACTGACGGAAGCCTGTAGTCACTGCAGCGATATCCGTGTCGATGAGGAGGATCGCCCAGAGGACGACGGAGGTAAGGAGTGCCGTCGCGGTCTTGTTGATCTTGATCTGCTCCTCCAGAGCAATACCGATGATCCCTAAGACAAAGATCACGGGCATGAGGTAATACCAACTCATAGAATAATAGGATTGTAAGTGAGTAAAGGGCGAGGAGGGATCAGAGGTAGACCTCCAGCGCCGTGCCCCCATAGAACGAGACGGGACTGAGTCCGTAGGTCCGCTGAGGGGTAGTCAGGTGATAGGACGAAGGGTAGTAGTCCAGCCCGAGGGGAAGGCGCAGACCAAGCTCCTTCGTGAAGCGCCAGCGAGGCGCCAATTCGATACCCATGCCCACCGAGCTTGCGGGCATATACAGCGCAGGCTCATGGGCTGGGTATGTAGTAGCCCGCCCTACGTGCTTGCGAAGTGCAGCCGAGGCGGATGCCGAGATGTGAAAGCCTCGCCATAGGCGTAGGTCACGCCCGAGGCCTAAGCGCAGGGATAGGTAGCGATCCTGGGCACTGCGTCCCAGACCATCGCCTCCCTCCTGAGCGCGGAAGGTAGATAGACCCACATCCCCCTTTAGATATAGAGGCCACTGCGGGGGAGTGTACTCTACGCCCAGCGCAGCATGTCGCCCCTGGAGGCTCCATGTACCTTCACCCTGCGAAGGGGTAGCACTTAGCGTAATGGGGGCATAGAGACGGAGGTGAGGAGTAGGCTCCTCATTGTAGTACTTCAGTTGACGTCCTGTGCTACCGAAGAGACGATCGCTTATCCAGTAGCCGATGTGCCCTGAGAGGATACCAAGTCCAGCCCCCGTGACGACATCACCGATCCAGTGGCGATTATTGAGGATTCGCCCCAGCCCCGTGATGGAGGCGAGTCCGTAGCTTACGGGAGGAAGCCATGGATAGCGCTCGCCATACTCCAAGCTCAGTAGCGTCGCTGAGGTGAAGGCCATAGCGGTATGCCCAGAGGGGAAGGAGTTTCGAGACGAGCCGTCAGGGCGTCTTACACGGGCGGTGTACTTAATAGCCGAGGTGACAGCGAGCATCGTAGCCGTAGCAGCGACATCAGCTGTGAGCACCTGCCAGGGTGATTTACTTGTGCCCTCTACACCCGCAAAGCGTAGACCAAGTTGGGCTGCTAATGGGGCGAACTGGAGGTAGTCATCGTAGTGGTGACGGAAGTGAGGATAGTGCCCGTAGCGTATCGTGCGTATCTGCTCGTTGTGAATATTCTGCATCACTCCTATACCTACGAGTGGCGCTGCACTGAGCGCTCCCTGTAGGAGGAGTTGATTCGTTTTCTGTGCATTGCTCAGCGTGTCGGGGCGATATGTAGCTGCCGTCGTGTAGCTGAGCGTATCGGCTGCACTCTGCGCTTCAGAGGGGAGAGCCGTGAGGAGGGATAGTAGAGCGAGTGGATAGGCTTTTTTATTCATAAGTCTATTCGAAGCGTTCGAGGGTAAGGGTCTGCCAGTACTCGGACTTGGCTTGTTGGAGATCGTGGGTGACCATGAGCATCGTCGTCTCGGGGCGTACGACTTGCTCCAGTAGCGCCTCGAAGCTTTCCTTATAAGACTTGTCAAGGAAGCTGAGTGGCTCATCGAGGATCAGAAGCTCGGGATCAGATGCCAGCGCACGACCGAGCAGAGCTCGCTGGAGTTGACCACCGCTGAGCTTACCGATGGGGTGCTGGAGGAGGTGCGTGAGCCCGATGGCTTCTGTGAGCTTCTCTACCTGCTCTCTACGCACACCGCGCCCCGTGGTGCCTTTTGGGAGACCAGAGTCAATAACCTCATGGACGTGGATGGGGAAGTGGCGATCAATCTGATTGATCTGTGGAAGGTAGCTGGCGACCAGCTGGTCGGTAGTACGGCCCTCACGGTCGTAGCGGAGGAGCTGTCCAGCTTGTAGCGGGAGGAGCCCCAGTAGAGTACGCATGAGGGTGGTCTTACCACTGCCATTCGGTCCCGTGATAGCCCAGCGCTCACCACGACGCACGCACCAGTTGAGGTGTTCAAGTACAACCTTGTCGGGGTAGCCGAGGGTCGCATTATGTAGCTCTAAGAGAGGTTGCATAGGGAAGGTCATCGAGTCGGGGTAGATGAGGTGGTATCGCTCAGTGCACGAGTGATGAGTAGAAGTTGCTCCTCCCAGTCCCCTCCCAGCGGGTTGATGACGACCATACGGGCACCGAGCTCTTTCGCAATGCTCTCGATGAGCTTGGAGTCAAACTCCTGCTGGATGAAGACCACGCGTACGCCCAGCTTCTTAGCTTCTTCGATGAGTGCTTGTATATGCTGAGGCGTAGGCTCCTTGCCATCTTGCTCGATGACGAGCTGCTTGAGACCATACTCCTCTGTAAATTCAGAGAGGGACGGATGGTAGATGACGAAGGCACGCGAGGGAATATCGGAGAGTTGCTCTTTTATCGTACGATCTACGTGCTCCAGGCGCTGTGTGAAGCGCTGGTAACCCGCATCATATTGTGCTCGGTGCGTCGTGTCAATACGGCAGAGAGAGCTGTATATACTCTTACCTATGGACTGAAGCCCGCGTACACTTGTCCAGTAGTGTGGGTCGTGAAGATGAGTGGAGCTACCGCTGTGGCGATGTGTAGGCCCTACCAAGTCCTGATCGAGACGTACGAGCTGTAGGGCTGGCTGCATCGTATGGATACGCTCCACCCAGTTACGCTCAAAGCCCAGATCGCCCATGTAGAAATAGGCTGCGCTGGAGGCGAGTGCTTGGATGGCCTGTGGTGTAGGCTCGTAATTCTCTGGATTATTCCCCTGGGGGAGTAGTGTCGTCACCGCGACCAAGCTATCAGCGATCTCCGTAATGACCTGAGCTGCTGGTGCTATCGTCGTAGCTATCTGGAGTCGGGTAGACCGCTGCTCGCCCTGCTGACAAGAGGAGGCGAGAAGCCCTATCCCCAAGAGAAGGGTATACAGGGGGCGGTGGAGTGAACTACATATCATCGGAGTAGGAACTGCAATCTGCTTACTTATGCACGAAGCCGTCCAGTGAGGCGGGCGATGAGACGCCCCAACTCACCGATCCAGAGTACTGGGCTAGTGGCTATGAGAAGTGCGATCCAGTAGCTGAATGGGAGTGGAGCTATCTGGAAGAAATCGTATGCAAAGGTAGTAATTAAGAACTGCCCTACGAGGATGACAGCTGTGATCAGCAGGAAGTAGCGCGCCCGATCCATGCCTGCGAATGCACTGCGGCCCGAGTGGAATGCTTTTGCGTTGAACATATTCCACAGCTGAAGAAAGACAAAGGTGGTGAAGAATACGGATAGGTCGAGTGCCGTAAGTTGCTCCTTCCCCTCGGCCCACTGTCCCGTCGTGATGTCCAAGTGCTCCAATATATAATGTAGAGCAAAGAGTAGAAGGAGGAATAGGCCACCTACTCCGAATATCTGTCGTGCGAGCTGCGGTGTGATGATCCCAGCAGAGGCCTTGCGTGGACGCTCCTTCATGAGATGAGGGCTGGGGGGCAGGGAGGCCAGCGCCAGCGATGCGAAGGTATCCATGATGAGGTTCACCCAGAGCATCTGTGTCACGGTGAGGGGCGATTCCTTGCCGAGGAAGGCTCCTATAAGGACGGTGAGGCATGCCACGACATTGATCGTCATCTGGAATAGGATGAAGCGCTGGATATTCAGGTACAGTGAGCGCCCCCATAGTACGGCCTGCGCGATGCTGGCAAACGAGCTGTCGAGGATGGTGATATCGCTGGCTTCCTTAGCTACCGCCGTACCGTCGCCCATTGACAGCCCGACATGTGCTCTATTGAGGGCTGGGGCATCGTTGGTCCCATCTCCGGTGACGGCCACGACTTCGCCCAACTCTTGGAGTAGGCGTACGAGGCGCTCCTTGTCCATGGGACGTGCGCGTGCCATGATCTTAAGACGGGTAAGTCGTGCCTTAGCTTCGTCGTCTGTGAGAGCCTCAAAGTCTGCTCCTGTGATGATTTCATCGTCGGTAGAGCTTTCTCCCCAGAGACCGATCTGTCGGGCGATCTCTTTAGCCGTACCAGAGGTATCCCCCGTGATGATCTTCACGCCGATACCAGCCTTTCGGCACTGCTGGATAGCCGCGGGCACTTCGCTACGCACGGGATCCATGATGCCGAAGATGCCTTGTAGCTGTAGTCCTTCTTGGATCAGCTCATCAAGAGGCTTCTCTTGCTCTGTCGGACTCTCGACTATACGGTAGGCAAGAGCGAGCGTTCGCATAGCGCGTGACTGATACTGATGCAGTTGGGCTTCGTAGCGGGTATGTACCTCCGTAGGAAGATTACATAGGCTGAGCAGAATCTCTGGTGCCCCCTTGACATAGAGTATGGCCTTCCCTTCGAGCATTGCGGACTGGACTAAAGTTGCCATGTACTTGCGCTCTGTCAAGAAGGGGAGCTGTCGGATGATAGGGGTGGAGTCACGAAGGGTGAGGTAGTCGTACGCTTGCTCTCGTATCCAAAGCAGGAGGGCTCCTTCGGTAGGATTACCCATGACCTCGGGATGCTGCTGGTCGTGTGCATTGACGAAGGCGGTCGTGTTGGCTGCTATGGCTTCGGGGAGAAGGCTTTCTTCCTCGGTGGAGGCTTCGCTGAAGAAGCTCTCGACGCGCATCCGATTCTCTGTGAGCGTCCCCGTCTTGTCGGTGCAGATGACGGTGATAGCTCCCATCGTCTCGCAGGCGTGCATACGGCGGACGAGGTTGTTGCTACGCATCATGCTGCGCATACTATAGGCAAGTGAGAGGCTTACACTCATTGGTAGTCCCTCGGGGACAGCGACGACAATGACTGTCACGGCGAGCATGATCTTGCCGAGGAAGTAGGAGAGTGTAGCATCCCATGGAGCTGCAAAGCCCCCATCGTGAGCATAGATCAGGGTGCTACCTACGAGGACAAGCGCCGCGAGGATATAGCTGATACGGGCTATGAGACTGCCGAGGTGATCAAGCTGACGATTCAGTGGAGTCTCTACGGAGGCATCTATCTGGATCCCTTCGAAGATCTTCCCCTGTTCGGTGGCATCTCCGACGACTTGCACGTGGCAGACGGCATGTCCCTCGAGGATGGTCGTGCCACGACATATATAATTGGTAGGGTAAGTGGCTTCGCTGTCTTGATCGTCAGGGTGTACGCTCTTGGTCGTCATCGGCTCACCCGTGAGGGTTGACTCATCTACCGAGAGTGTGACAGCCTCAAGGAGCTCGGCATCGGCTGGGATCTCCTCCCCCGTCTCCAAATAGAGCCGGTCGCCGACGACGATCTCGCGCTTTGGGATCTGTATGATCTCGCCATCGCGCATGACCTTGTAGCACACCTCGTCGCCTACCTGGCTCAGAAGCTCGAACTCCTTCTCGCTCTTCAGCTCGAAATAGAAAGCTATGCCAGTGGAAAGTAGGATCGCTAAGAAGACTCCGACAGGCTCAAAGAATCCAGCTCCTGTGGGATCAGTCTTGGTGACAAAATACTCATAGCAGGCCGAGAGGAGGGAAAGGACCATGGCGATGAGCAGGATGATGATGATGGGATCCTCGAATTTCTCGAGGAAAAGCTTCCAGCGCGAGGTGCGTGGGCGGGGTGTCAGCTCATTGCTGCCGTGTTGTAGCCGGCTCTTGTGTGCCTGCTCGGAGGTTAGTCCTATATGCGGAGTAGGTATCTTGTCCATTATATATAATGTATAGGGGGGAGGGGTGAGAGGTCGAAGTAGGCCCCTCTCCTGCCATCTCCTTCGCCTGCAAAAATAGTGGAAGGCCACCACATGATCATCCTATTACTTCTTAGACGGATTCAGGGGCTTTCTCATACTCCTCAGATGTACCAGTACTGGTCGCTGAGTGAACCAGTACTGGTACACCTTATTGACCAGTACTGGTTCGCGCTCTGACCAGTACTGGTCAACTTGCGAACCAGTACTGGTTGATTTTACTCTCTCAGAAAGGCTGATTCTGTAAGGGGAGTAGAGAGGGGTATATGGTGACGGAAAAGGGTAGGGGGATAGGTGTGATGAAGGCTTGCTTCTTATATGGTCGTCGGGTGGAAACGTTTAGTGATTTGGAGGCTTAGAAAACTTATACTATCTTTGCAACGCAAATCAGCAAGCACGGTGTGGTAGTTCAGCTGGTTAGAATACCTGCCTGTCACGCAGGGGGTCGCGGGTTCGAGTCCCGTCCATACCGCCAAAGAAGAGAGCATAGCGAAAGCCGTGCTCTCTTTCTGTATAGATGCCTATCACGTCTTGATAACCTTAGATGCCACCTACTACAAGTATATAGTAGCCTCCTATTCACACTAAGGGATGTGTGGGATGGTGGCGTTTGATGGGATAACAAGCTAACACTAAGGCGGTAGACTTTGTAAGATATTTTTGTAAGTCATTGAGGTACAACGAGCCTGCAAAATACCTACCTTTGGTACGCTGTAGATAGATCAGCGTACGACTACTATAACAATACTTAAGCTAACGTTCGCCAATGAACACCAATGACTTTTCCATCCGCCACATAGGCGTGGGGCAGCACGATGCCGATGAGATGCTTCGTACTATCGGGGTGAAGACCTTAGATGAGCTCATCAACCAGACTCTACCCTCCAACATCCGATTGGACAAGCCTCTGGATCTCCCCGAGCCTATGACTGAGCGGGAGTTTGCTGAGCATATCGCAGACCTTGCATCTAAGAACGAAGTCTATACCTCCTACATCGGCCAAGGCTGGTACGATACCGTACTCCCCCCCGTCGTCCAGCGTAATGTACTGGAGAATCCCGTCTGGTACACATCCTATACTCCCTATCAAGCAGAGATTTCTCAGGGCCGTCTTGAGGCGCTCTTCAACTTCCAGTCGGTCATCACGGATCTGACCGCACTCCCCTTGAGTAACTGCTCTCTCCTCGATGAAGCAACGGCTGGGGCTGAAACCGCCTTCCTCCTCTTCAATGAGCGCTCTAAGGCTAAGGTGAAGCTCGGTGCACGCAAGCTCTTCGTCGACAAGGACGTCTTTGCTTCCACTCGTGATGTCATCCTCACGCGCTGTATCCCACAGGGGATCGAGGTTGTCCTCGGCAAGTGGAACGAGTTCGACTTCGGTGACGAGTTCTTCGGAGCAATCGTACAGTACCCAGGCTCACTCGGTGGTGTCAATGACTACTCTGAGTTCGTAGCTAAGGCTCACGATGCCGATATCAAGGTTGGGGTCGCTGCTGACCTCCTCGGTCTTGTCCTGCTGACGCCTCCAGGAGAATGGGGTGCTGACGTCGTCTTCGGCTCAGCTCAGCGCTTCGGTGTGCCTATGTACTTCGGTGGTCCCTCTGCTGGATACATCGCTTGTCGCATGGAGTACAAGCGTACGCTACCAGGGCGTATCATCGGTCTGAGTAAGGACCGCCTGGGCAAGGAGTCCTATCGCCTCGCACTGCAGACTCGCGAGCAGCATATCAAGCGCGAGCGTGCTACGAGTAATATCTGTACCGCTCAGGCTCTGCTGGCTTCGATGAGTGGCTTCTATGCCGTCTACCATGGTCCCGAAGGCCTGAAGAATATTGCACGCCGTGTCCATTCTTACACAGGCTTCCTCGCAAAGAAGCTTCAGGATCTCGGCTATCGCCTCCTGCATGAGAACTTCTTCGATACACTCTGCGTCATCCTCCCCGAGGAAGCAGGCTTTGCAGCTAAGCTCCGTGAGATCGCAGAGGAGTGTCGTGTGAACCTCTTCTATGCTCCCTGTGGTACGGTCGCTCTGCTTAGCATTGACGAAACGACACTACCCGAAGACCTCAGCGTCCTCTGCTACATCTTCGCTTCTGCCCTTGGCAAGGAGAGCAACTTCAATGACGAAGTCGGCGAACACACGATCCACATTGATCGCAAGTTCGTACGTACCTCGCCCTTCCTCTCCTACGAAGTCTTCAACAAGTACCATACGGAGACCGAGATGATGCGCTATATCAAGCGTCTTGAGCGTAAGGATATCTCCCTGACGCACTCGATGATCTCTCTCGGCTCATGTACGATGAAGCTCAATGCTGCCACGGAAGTCATTCCTCTCAGCAACCCAGCCTTCTGCAACATCCATCCCTATGCTCCTGCTGAGCAGGTACAGGGCTCCCTCGAGCTGCTGGAGAACCTCAAGGGTCTCTTAGCTACGATCACGGGGCTGCCCGTCGTATCGCTCCAGCCTAATTCGGGTGCTGCTGGTGAATATGCCGGTCTGCGTACGATCCGCTCTTACCACGAAGCTCACGGAGGTGGTCACCGCAGTAAGATCCTTCTGCCCGCTTCTGCTCACGGTACGAACCCTGCTTCGGCTTCACAGTGTGGCTACCAGTGCGTCATCGTAGCGTGCGATGCGCATGGTAATGTCGACTGGGAAGACTTCATGAAGAAGACCGAGGAGCATAAGGATGACCTCGCTGCGATGATGATCACTTATCCCAGTACGCACGGGATCTTCGAGACGAATATCATCGACCTCTGTAAGCGTATCCATGATTGCGGAGCCCTCGTCTACATGGATGGTGCGAACATGAATGCTCAGGTAGGTCTTACTAACCCTGGCTTCATCGGTGCAGACGTCTGTCACCTCAATCTGCATAAGACCTTCGCTATTCCTCACGGTGGTGGTGGTCCTGGTAGTGGTCCTATCTGTATGACCGAGGCTCTCGCTCCTTACCAGCCTACGCATGGCTATGGCGTTGACTACGAGCCCATCGAAGGGAACGTCGTCTCTGCTGCTCCTCTCGGTAGTGCCGGTATCGATGTCGTCTCCTATGCTTACATCCGCCTGCTGGGTACGAAGGGGCTTGAGCGTGCAACTCGCACGGCAATCCTCAATGCCAACTACATGGCTGTCCGTCTCAAGGATACCTATGGCATCGTCTACACGGGGGCAACGGGCCGCGTCGGTCACGAGCTGATCCTCGACTGTCGCAAGCTCAAGGAAACCTATGGTGTCGACGAGAGCGATATCGCTAAGCGTCTCATGGACTTCGGCTACCATGCTCCTACGCTTTCCTTCCCTGTACATGGCACGCTCATGATCGAGCCCACCGAAAGTGAAAGTAAGGCTGAGCTGGATCGCTTCCTCGAAGTGATGCAGTGCATCTGGGGCGAAATGCAGGAGATCAAGGAAGGCCGTGCTGATGCCGAAGACAACGTGCTGAAGAATGCTCCTCACCCTGAGTACGAAGTGGTCTCTGACTCTTGGTCACACAGCTACCCCCGTGAGAAGGCTGCTTATCCGCTGCCTTACCTGCGTGAGAATAAGTTCTGGATCAATGTCGCTCGCGTAGACAATGGCTTCGGCGACCGCAATCTGATCCCCGCCTTCTGTGCTTGTATCGCTCCCACGATAGAGGAATAAGCACTAAGGTCTAAGTAAGTAATGCCCCTCCCTTCGTCCTATCGGGACGAAGGGAGGGGCTTCTTTTTGCACAGAACTTAAGGTGTAAGCTTGCGAATTATACATTGGTCAACTACTATCTCTCATGCTTGCTACTTTTATATAGAGGGGGAGGTCGCTGCCTCTATCCTTGGTAGTATTTCCCCTTCTCAAAATATTTTAGATATTCAGCCTCTATGTTAGCACCTATAGTGTGGTATAGAGTGTGGTATAGAGCTAAGGAATGAGAGTAGCCTTCTTGCGGTGCTATATGCTATGATTCAGTAGATTGTATCCCTCTTTTTGATGACTCTTGAGGCCCTTTGAAGAGCTTCTTCGGAGCGGCCCAAAAGAACTCTTTGGGAAAGCTTTGATATATAGATACAATTCTTATCTTTGCCTTGTAGAGATACGAATACACTCAGTAAGTACAATAGCACGAAGCACAAGAGTACATCACTCAACTATATCCATCCAAACAATAACACGTAAGAAACTATGAACGACTCCGCTATCTTCACTCTGATTGAAGAGGAACGTCAACGACAACTCAAGGGTATTGAGCTCATTGCCTCTGAGAACTTTGTCAGTGAAGAAGTCATGAAGGCTATGGGTAGCTGCATGACCAATAAGTATGCAGAAGGCTATCCTTGTAAGCGCTACTATGGTGGTTGCGAAGTAGTAGACAAGTCTGAACAGCTCGCTATCGACCGCATCAAGCAGCTCTTCGGTGCTGAATGGGCAAACGTACAGCCTCACTCAGGTGCTCAGGCAAATATGGCCGTTCTCCTCGCCTGTCTCAACCCTGGCGATACCTTCATGGGGCTGAACCTCGCCCATGGTGGTCACCTCTCCCACGGCTCTGCTGTCAATAGCTCAGGCCTTCTCTACCATGCTATCGACTATAATGTCAGCGAAGAAACGGGTCGCGTAGACTACGATCAGATGGAGCAGCGTGCTCTCGAGCACAAGCCTAAGCTCATCATCGCAGGGGGCTCAGCTTACTCTCGCGAATGGGACTACAAGCGTATCCGTGAGATCGCAGATAAGATCGGGGCTATCTTCCTCGTCGATATGGCTCACCCCGCTGGGCTCATCGCTGCAGGTCTCCTCGACAACCCAGTCAAGTTCGCTCATATCGTCACCTCCACGACGCACAAGACGCTGCGCGGTCCTCGCGGTGGTATCATCCTTATGGGTAAGGACTTTGATAATCCTTGGGGCAAGACTACGCCTAAGGGTGAGATCAAGAAGATGTCCGCACTCCTAGACTCTGCAGTCTTCCCAGGTGTACAGGGCGGTCCTCTGGAGCACGTCATCGCAGCTAAGGCAGTAGCCTTCTACGAAGCTCTCCAGCCCTCATTCAAGGAATACGGTCGTCAGGTCAAGAAGAACGCTCAGGCTATGGCTGAAGCCTTCGTACGCCGTGGCTACGGTGTCGTATCTGGCGGCACGGACAACCACTGCATGCTCATTGACCTGCGTGGTAAGTTCCCCGAACTCACCGGTAAGGTGGCTGAAAAGGCTCTTGTAGCAGCTGACATCACGGTGAACAAGAATATGGTTCCCTTCGATAGCCGCTCGGCTTTCCAGACCTCGGGTATCCGTGTCGGTACGCCTGCTATCACTACTCGTGGTGTCAAGGAAGATAAGATGGAGTACATCGTCTCCCTTATCGACCGCGTCCTCTCTGCGCCCGAAGATGAAGCTGTCATCGCTGCTGTCCGCAAGGAAGTCAACGAAATGATGGCTAACTATCCTATCTTCGCTTGGTAGATCTTACCGATCAGGTCGGGCCAGTCGGCGTGAACCTGAGTTAACAAGTGACCCGAGGCTATTGCCCAGAGTAGTGTATGCTGCTCTTGCGCAAGCCTCGGGCTACTCGTTTTTCCATATATTTGTATTACAGCGTTCGATGAGCCTTCTCTTGAGGCTTTATCAGTAGCGCTGATCATATCATTCAAATAGACTCAATGAAGAAGTTATTTACAAGCATGGCCTGTGCGCTGGCTCTCTGTGTAGGAGGGACTGCTGCGTGGGCTGCCAGCGCTCCCTCTCGAGTGTCTACCCCCGTGCCTTCGTATGACAAGGGGATCAACATTATCCCTCGTCCTAAACAACTTCAGGAGCTCAAGCTCCCTGCTTTTCGCCTGACAGCGACTACGCCTGTCATTGCCTCTGGTGATTCAGCAGTGACGATCGCTCGCTTCTTCACCGAAAAGATTAACCGCTCTACGGGCTTCTCTCTGCGTGTAGTGCCCGGTGCTAAGGCCACTCAGCAGGCTATCTTCGTTCGCATTGATCCTAAGCTCGCCCTTGGCGATGAGGGCTATACGCTGAACTCTTCTTCTCGCGGTGTCGAGATCGTTGGGCGTTCGGCGAAGGCTCTTTTCTGGGGCTTCCAAAGCTTGATGCAGCTACTCCCTGCGGAGGTCGAGTCTGCAGGTAAGGTTGGGACTCTCCCCACGGCAGCTTGGTCGATCCCTGCCGTTCGTATTTCTGATGAGCCTGCCTTCGAGTATCGCGGTGTGATGGTCGATGTATGCCGCCACTTCCTCACGGTAGATGAGATGAAGAAGCACATCGATATTATCTCTATGTTTAAGATCAATAAGCTCCACTGGCACCTCACAGAGGACCAGGGCTGGCGTATTGAGATCAAGAAGTATCCCCGCCTGACCGAGGTCGGTGCTTGGCGTATCGAAGGAGATGGCAGTCGCTACGGTGGCTTCTATACGCAGGATCAGGTCCGTGAGATCGTCCGCTATGCTCAGGATCGCTTTGTGACGATCATCCCTGAGATCGAGATGCCAGGTCACGGTATGGGTGCTATCGCCTCTTACCCTGAGCTTACCTGCTTCCCCAACCGTCGTAAGTATATCGTACGTAATATTTGGGGTATCGAAGATGATGTCTATTGCGCTGGTAAGGAGTCGACCTTTGAGTTCATCCAAAATGTACTCGACGAAGTCGTACCCCTCTTCCCTGGTGAATACTTCCACATCGGTGGGGACGAATGTCCTAAGGATCGCTGGAAGGAATGTCCCAACTGCCAGAAGCGCATCAAGGCTGAAGGTCTGAAGGATGAGCACGAGCTCCAGAGCTACGTCATCCGCCGTGCTGAGAAGATGCTCGCTAAGCATGGGAAGAAGCTTATCGGCTGGGATGAGATCCTCGAAGGTGGCCTTGCTCCTACGGCTACCGTCATGAGCTGGCGTGGTGAAGATGGTGGTATCCAGTCTGCCAACATGGGTCACGACGTGATCATGACCCCTGGTAGTGGTGGCCTCTATATTGACCACTATCAGGGTGATCCCAAGATTGAGCCCGTAGCTATCTGCTGCTATGCTCCTCTTGAGAAGGTCTACAACTACAATCCGATCCCCGAAGCTATCGCTCCAGATAAGCGGCACCACATCAAGGGTGCACAGACCAACCTCTGGGCTGAGTATCTCTATACCCCAGAGATCATGCAGTACCGTGCCTTCCCTCGTGAGATCGCTCTTGCAGAAGCCGTCTGGTCGCCCATCTCTGGTCGTGACTTCAAGGACTTCAGCCGTCGCCTCGACAATGCGTATGTGCGCCTCGATATGCACGGTGCAAACTATCATATTCCACAGCCTGAGCAGCCCCTACCTAACGTAGATTCAAAGGAAAGCTACGAGAAGACTGTCTCTTCGCTCAACTTCATAGCCTTCACTGATAGCGCAGAGCTGTCTCTCAAGACGACTCGCCCTATCCGTATCGTCTATACGCGTGATGGTAGCACGCCCACGCTGTCCTCGGAGAGCTATACCATGCCTCTTAAGGTCACTAAGAGCGAAGTCATCCGTGTAGCTTCTATCCTCCCCTCAGGTAAGACAAGCCCCGTACGTGAGATTACCTTTGAGAAGCAGACTCTTGCTCCTGCAGCTACCGTTGCTAACCTCAAGCCAGGTCTGGCTACGAAGACCTCTATTGGAGACTACTACCAGGCTACTGATCTTATCGGTGTGACGAACTGGACTAAGGGTATCGCCAAGCGTCCTCAAGATCTTCGTCCTGACGTCGTTAAGAATCACATGGCAGAGATCAAGCCTAAGGCTGTCATCGGTGATGGCTATGTGAAGATTCCCAAGGATGGTGTCTATGTCTTCTCTACGGACCTTGATCAGATGTATATCGATGGCAAGCTCCTCATCGACAATAGCGGTGAAGTAGCTAAGTCAAGCCGTCGAGACAAGAGCGTAGCTCTGAAGGCTGGCTGGCACAAGATCCGCCTGATCTTCATCGGAGCAGTTCGTGGTGGCTTCCCCACCTATTGGGATGGTGCTGCTGTTGCCTACCGCAATATCAAGGACAACAAGTTCACCAACATCACCGAAGATATGCTGGCACATTAAGCCGCTTCGCACACCTCTTCCAATCCTTTCGACTGAGCCCTCGCCTCTCTCCTTCCGCTGGAGAAGGGCGGGGGCTCAGCCTTCTCTACTACTTTCACCTTACCATCTATGCCATCCAGCCTTACTCCGACCGAGCGGACCTATACCATTGCACTCTCCCTCACTAAGTACGTCGGCCCTCGCTCTGCTATTGAGCTTATTGAAGCCCTTGGCTCTGCTACGGCTCTCTTCACTGATGCGGAGCTTCGTGCTCGTATCCTTCCCCGCCTGCCTCAGCGTATAGCACAGCAGCTGGCTTCGCCTACTTTGGTTGAAGAGGCCCTGCGTATTGAGGAGTGCTGTCAGAAGGAAGGTATTCGTCCCATCTTCTTTCTTAGCGAGGACTATCCAGCGCCTCTTCGTGAGATTGCCGTTCCACCCATGGTCTTGTATGTGCGCGGGGAGTATGTAGCTTGGGCGGAGCGTAAGCATGTGAGTGTCGTCGGTACGCGAAGTATCTCCGACTATGGCCGTGTACTTACCCAGCAGGTGGTGAGAGAGCTGTCGGCTACTTGCCCTGCATCTACGATTGTCAGTGGGCTGGCCTACGGAGTCGATATACAGGCTCATGAGGCTGCGCTAAATCTGAGTCTTCCAACGGTGGCTGTGCTCGCCCATGGGTTGGATACGCTCTATCCGAGTGCGCACTGGCGGATCGCCGAGCAGATCCTGCGTGATGGAGGTGCTTGGGTAAGCGAATATCCGCCAGGGGTAAAGCCCTATCGTCAGGCTTTCGTTGCGCGTAACCGTATCATCGCAGGGCTAAGTGCCGCAACTATCGTCATCGAGGCGGGCGAACATAGTGGGTCGCTTTCTACGGCAAGCTATGCTTTGGAATCGGGACGCGAAGTCTTCGCCTGTCCTGGTCGCTTGACCGATCCTGAGAGTATTGGATGTCATAAGCTCATCGAGGAGCAGCGTGCCCATCTCTATCTTGGAGCGTCCTCGATGATAAAGGAGCTGGGGTGGGGGGCTTTGGATGAAGGAGCAGAAGCACATCCCTTCTCTACCTCTCTTGTAGAAAAGCCAGCTCTCCCTTCTCCAGCGAGGGAGTATCCACCTCATCCTTTGCTCGCTATCTTGATAGAGCAGGGTATGCTTTCCGTCGATGAGCTGTCCCGCCTATCGGGTATGGACTTGATGACCGTCCGAAGTGAGCTCTTTGACCTCGAGCTGGATGGTTGGATACAAGCCCGAGCGGGAGGTTGCTATAGCTTGTGCTGAAGGCGATGAGATAAGAAGAAGCCCTTAGGACTGATCAGTCCTAAGGGCTTCGCTTATTTGATACGTTCGGGGCTATTTACCGAAGCTCCATTTGAGGGCGAGTGTCGGTGCTACGAGCCACTGAGGGGCATCGACATTCTTCGATATGCGTACTTCGCTACCTATGCTGAGGTTGAAGTCTGGTGCGACACTTGGGATCTTATTGAGGTTGCACCACACCTGTGGCTGCGACATGAACTTGAAGTCTGTGTCCCAACCGATGCGGGGATCCTTCTGATGCCACCAGCTGAAGAAGCCCGTGGCGGTGATGAGACCATTGCCAGGAGCGAACTTCCATACTCCGCAGAGCTCATAGTTGTGTGGCTGGGCAATCCCACGTATATACTTGTAGAGTGGTGTGAGGCTGAGCATCGTGCGACGCTCGGGGCTGAGATAGGTGTAGGTCACCCCCGTCATGAAGGCATCATTGAGCGAGATCGCACGTGAGCCCACAGGTTCGGGAGCATTGGCATTGATGAAGCGCAGGCCGCCGTCATAGCGCACGTGCCAAGAGAGTGGACCCTGCCAAAAGCGTAGGTTGCGCATGAACTTCCAGTTGGCACTCACTGCACCCTGCTGGAGGAAGGACATATCGACGAAGTAGAACGTATCGCCGAAGCGGTCAAGGCTCTGCTGCTCTACGGTCATCGTCATGCGCGGACGGTCAGCCTGTACCTTGGGGTAGAGGTAGCGACCGAGGTCATAGTGCAGCTGGATATTCTGCCCCATAGCGGGTACAGCGAGGAGGGAAAGACTCGTGAGGACGAGAGCCCGAAGGCCGAGGCGAAGGCTTTGTTTCATCTACGGATTAAGTGTGTTAAGCTAAGGATGGTGGCCATCTCGTGCATTCATCTGCAAAGGTACAAGAACAGACTGGATTAGAAGAAGGTGGGTGATAATTCATCCAGGGATATATCCCCTTATAAGAAGAGTTTTAGGCATTCTTTTATTGATGATGGCCGTGAATCTATATTCGTCATAGGCTCAACCAATATGAGACTCTTGCCTCAGAGTCCTTCCCCCTACTAATTGTGCTAAGACATCGTGTACTCAGCTCCCCGATAATGCCTCTCCGAAGAGATACACAAGCCCTTCGCTTTATCGCGAGTGCTCCTCTTATCCAGCGGAGGAAAAAGTACCATTCTCGCGAAGAAAAAAGCGCCTTCACGTAGTGGTTTTCCTCCATCTATGCACGTAGTCTTAAAGACCAGGTACGTAAATCCAAATATCCACGTACGTAGATATTAGGTCCACGTACGTAGCCCAAACTTATCTGCCACTCGTCCACAACTTTTATCCCTACGCAGAGCAACGACCTAATAGTAGGTTGACTCGCTGACCAATATAGGTTAGTATAGTCTTATTCTTATACTACTCTGGGTAGCCCTTCCTTCGTCGGTTAGAGAGCTGATCCTATCAGGTCGAGTGTGGCTTAGCCCTCGGAGTTGCTGTCGTCTGTGGTAGGGCGAATGAAGCGACGGACTGCGCTTGAAGTAGAAGCGGTGTCTATGGGCAAGGTGAAGTTGTTTCGCAGATCTCGCATCGTGCGCTGTAGGCCCGCAAGCCCAGCTCGCTTGACAGCTGTGCCAGCAAAGAGTGCCAAGTACTCTTCCTCGCTCATCGCTTCGAGCTCCTCGGAGGAGAGGGAGAGCAGGGCTTCGCGTGGAGTGTAGTCGGCGATGGCCGTGGGCCGAGCATAGCGATTCCATGGGCAGCACTGCTGGCAGGCATCACATCCGTAGACCCGACGTCCCATGCGTTCGCGGAGCTCGGGGGGGATCTCACCCTTCTGCTCGATGGTGAGGTAGCTGATGCATCGGCGTGCATCGATACGACCAGGCTCGAGGAAAGCCTCTGTCGGGCAGGAGGTCTGGCAGCGCTCACAGCGTCCGCAGAGGTTGCGCATCGGACTATCCGTCGGTAGCTCTATGTCGATGAGGAGCTCACCCAAGACGAAGTAGCTCCCAGCACGTGGGATGATGAGTAGGCTGTTCTTCCCGCGCCATCCAAGCCCTGCCTGCTCGGCCCAATAGCGCTCCATGATCGGTGCGGAGTCAGAGAAGGCGCGCCCCGTGACGGGGAGCTGCAGCTCGGAGCGCATGTAGGCTAAGAGTTGGTCGAGCCTTTTCTTGACGACCTTATGGTAGTCTCGTCCGTAGGCGTAGTAGGCGAACTGTGGGGCTTCGGGGGCTTGCTTCGTCTCAGGGTAATAGTTCATCGCTACCATGATGAGTGTCTTCGTCCCAGGGAGAAGCACGCGCGGGTCACTTCTTAGCTCACGATTGCGGGCTAAGTAATCCATATCGCCATGGTAGCCCGTCTCGATCCATGAGTCGTATTCCTGCAGAATAGCTTCGGGGACAGCGTCAGCTTGAGCAATGCCACAAGCAGAGAAGCCGAGGCGAAGGGCCTCGGCTTTAATCTGTGTGACGATGTCGTATGGGGAGATGGACTCCACTTGTATGGAGAGGAGCTGCTGTTGTCTTGGGAGCAGCTAAGTCCTAATTGTTGTGGAAGACCCACGCTGAGCGGTGGGCAGGATGCTCCTTCACCAGTTCGTTGAGGTAAGCATAGGCCTCAGCAGAGGAGTCAAAGGAGGTAAGAGCAAGACGAATCGTGCGACCACGGGGAGAGCGCAGTGCGGTGAGTGCGGCTTTGGGGAGGGTCGTGCGAGCCTGCTCTACGTAGGTCTGGATACGCTCCTCGGTGCGCTCGGTAGCGATGATGATATAGTAGCGGCCGTCCTGCTCGGTAGACCAGTGGAGGTTGCCTTGTTCGTCCTTTGCCGTAGCTTCGGTAGAAGCATCTGAGACCTTCTTCTCTTCACCGAAGAGCTGGCGTGCCACTTCGACTGAAGGGGTGAAGCCTGCTTGATAGTGCTGCTCCGTTTCGACTTTGTTCCCCCAAGGGAGGAGCGCAAGGATGGCGATGACGACGGCAGCTGCATAGCCCAGCACACGCTTGGGGAGGCGCAGGGAGATATAGCGGCTGTCCTGCTCGCTCGAGAGAGCTTGTCTGCTGCTGGTCGCCTGAGGCAGTGCGGGGAGAGATAGGGGGGCATAGCCGTAAGCACTGGCGCTTGTAGCGAGGGCGGCGCTATCTGGCGTGAAGCTGAGGTGCCCTTCGCGGGAGAGCTGCAGCTCCCCGATGCCTGAGAGATGATACGTACCCTGCTGGATAAGCTGGTGACGCAGCTGGCTCACTTCCTCCTCGAGTACGAGGCGAGCACGACGAAGCGATAGCCCCAGGAGAAGGGCATAGCGCTCCTCGAGAAGCCCATCGCTGTGGGTCATCTCGGAGTTGAAGTGGAGCTCGGCAGAGGGAGGGTAGGCCAGATGCTTGCTACGGTCATAGCTGGCGGGGAGCTTCTCTCTGATGAATCCACCCAACTGGGGTACGACGACGTACTCGTGGCGTAGTAGGAGGTAAGATATCTGCTCGGCGAGGCGACTATTCATACTCTTAGTGCATTATATATACTGTCACAAAGATAACGATAATAGCCATAAGTGCTCATAATTACGTACATTTGTGGGCAATTCAAGTAATGTATTATTAGCTCAATTACTCTATGACGATTGATCAGTTCAACTTCGCTGGTAAGAAGGCTTTCGTCCGTGTGGACTTCAACGTGCCCCTCGACGCAGACTTCAACATCACCGACGACACGCGTATCCGCGCTGCTCTCCCTACCCTCAAGAAGATCCTCGCTGACGGTGGCTCGGTCATCATCGGCTCTCACCTTGGCCGTCCTAAGAAGGTCGAGGATAAGTTCTCCCTCCGCCACATCCTCGCTCACGTGTCTGAGTGCCTTGGCGTCGATGTCAAGTTCGCTCCCGACTGCGTAGGCGAAGAAGCTCGTGAGCTCGCTGCTAACCTCAAGCCCGGCGAAGCTCTCCTTCTCGAGAACCTCCGCTTCTACGCTGAAGAAGAAGGCAAGCCCCGCGGCTTGGCCGAAGATGCTTCTGACGAAGAGAAGGCTGCTGCTAAGAAGGCGATCAAGGAAAGCCAGAAGGAATTCACCAAGAAGCTCGCTGCTCTTGCTGACGTCTATGTCAACGATGCCTTCGGTACGGCTCACCGCGCTCACGCTTCTACGGCGCTCATCGCAGCTTACTTCGATGCTGATCACAAGCTCTTCGGTTACCTCATGGGTAAGGAAGTAGATGCTGTGAACAAGGTCATGCAGGATATCCAGCGTCCCTTCACCGCTATCATGGGTGGCTCGAAGGTCTCTTCTAAGATCGACATCATCGAGAACCTCCTCGGCAAGGTAGACAATCTCATCCTCACGGGTGCTATGACCTACACCTTCGCTAAGGCTGCTGGTGGCAACATCGGCGCTTCACTCTGCGAAGATGATAAGCTGGATCTGGCTCGCGAGATCGTCGCTAAGGCTAAGGCTAACGGTGTGAACCTCGTCCTCTCTACGGACTCGAAGATCGCTGATGCCTTCAGCAATGATGCTAAGACGGCCTTCGCTCAGAACGACAATATCCCCGCTGGCTGGATCGGTATGGACATCGGCCCCGACAGCATCAAGGCTTATCGCGAAGTCATCCTTGGCTCGAAGACCATCCTTTGGAACGGTCCTACGGGGGTCTTCGAAATGGACAACTTCGCTGATGGCTCACGTGCTGTAGCTGCTGCTATCGCTGAAGCTACGGCTAATGGTGCCTTCTCGCTCGTCGGTGGTGGTGACAGTGTCGCTTGCGTAAACAAGTTCGGTTACGCTGACAAGGTCTCCTACGTTTCCACGGGCGGTGGTGCTCTCCTCGAAGCTATCGAGGGCAAGAAGCTCCCCGGTATCGCGGCTATCGAAGACTAAGCGAAGACGTAGCTTCGGCTACCTCTTTTCATAAGGCGCTCCCCGCATTCGGCTGTCTCAGCTGGATGCGGGGAGCGCTCGTTTTTCCTGTCCAAGCTCTCCGATTACGTCTGTCGGAGGGAGGGCAAAGGGGCTTCATCGTGGATCTGAAAGGAAGGAGAAAGATGCGCGTATATACGGCGATTTCCTTGAGTATATGCAGAAGAAAATTTCCGTATATACAGAAATCTTTTTTCGCATATGCAGAAATTTATTTTCGTATATACAGAAATTTCGCTGCGCATATACGGAAGTTTCCCTCCGCATATAAGGCGCTCTTACCAGGGCTTAGCGCGCCCTGATTGGAGGAGCTGCCTATTCCCCTCCAGCGAGGGGAGGCGGTCGGTGTGGGGAGGGAGTGTGAAGATCGGGCGGTGGTACCTTTCGGCGAAGCGTACGGTGTGCATCGTGCCGCTCTTTGCCCCGCATTCGATGACGAGAAGCTCGGCGCTGAGGGCGGCTTGCAGGCGGTCGCGGGCGACGAGGCGGTACGTATCGACGGGCGTAGCCAGCGGATATTCGGAGAGCACAAGTCCACCCGAGGCGATGATCCGATCTTGGAGTGCTTGATGTGCCTCGGGGTGTGCGCGGTCAATCCCCGTGGCGATGACGGCGATGGTACGCCCTGTTGCCTCGAGTGCCCCGTGGTGGGCTGCGGCGTCGCACCCATAGGCCAAGCCGCTTAGGATGACTCGTCCCTTCTCCGCCTCTTCGTAGGCGATGCGGTGGGCCGCGGCGAGACCTTCGGGACTTGGCTGGCGTGTGCCGATGATGCCGAGGATGGAGGCGGGACTTTGAAGTAAACCAAGGTCGCCCTTAGCATGGAGCAGCACGGGGCGCGCTCCGCCCAAAGCGTGAAGAGCTACGGGGTAGTCGCTGGCGAAGTAGGGGAGTAGCGTGATGCCCACTTGACGACAGCGAGCGAGCTCCTCCTCGGCCAGAGGAAGGGCTCGCTCGATCATCTCACGATAGCAATCGATGTCAGTCGGTAGATCTAAGGAAAGTTCGGCAGGTTTAGCTTCGTCAGAGAGGAAGAGGCGAAGGAGCTTGCGTGGCGGAAGGCCCGCTGCACGTAGCGCCATAAGCTCTAAGAGCTGGGCTTCGCTCGTCGCTCCTTCCTCGTTGAGCATAGCTGGGCTATTCTTCGGCTTCGCCTTCCTCCTCGTCTTCGGCGAGGGTGAAGATGGAGAAGTTGACCGAGCCATATTCACGGTGCTCTGCGAAGTGGGGGAGCTCGGAGAAGTCATACGTCCCAGGATGCTCCACGACGACGACACCGTCGCTCTTGAGGAGCCCCGAGCTAAGGATCATCTGCGGGAGGGTAGCGATCTCCTTCAGCTTGTAAGGTGGGTCGGCAAAGATGAAGTCGAACTGAGGTCTTCCGCCCTTCGAGGTCTGGAGGTAGCGGAAGACATCGGACTGCAAGACCTGCAGGCGCCCTTCCTCCTTCAGCTCGCGAGCGATGGAGCGAATGAAGAGCGCGTGCTCCCGTCGCTGCTCGAGCGCGATCACACGGCTACAGCCTCGGGAGATGAGCTCTGCCGATATGCTGCCCGTCCCGCTGAAGAGGTCAAGGGCCGTGGCGTCCTCAAAGTCGATGTAGTACTGAAGGACGTTGAAGAGGTTCTCCTTGGCGAAGTCTGTCGTGGGGCGAGCATTGAAGCTCTTGGGTACGTCGAAGCGGCGGCGCTTGTACTTACCTCCGATGATGCGCATGTTCTCTTAAGCTTGTAGGGATGTGGCTGTCTCGCTCCCAGCGTGTGGGAGGCTACGGTAGCCTTGGATGGTGATCTGTGAGATGTAGGGGCGAAGCAGTTCGCCCGCCTCATGGGCCGCTCCTTGGAGCTGTGCCAGTGCAGGGGCTTTCTCCTCCTCACTGAAGGCGATCGTGAGGTGGTCTGTGTTCCCCTCGAGAGCGAAGTGACGCCAGAAGGCGAAGGTGTAGAAGACCACTTCTCCTGCTATGATCTCCTCATTGTGCCCACCGATGATGGGAGCGCTATTATACGCCTCGACTTCTCCGCCTGCGATGATGAAGAGATCCATTGCACTGGAGCGAAGGAGGAGAAGGAGCTCACGTCCTTGGGCCGCTCTACTCTTCGACCGCTCTTCCTCTACTATGGGAGCGAAGTGTGGCTCGGGCTTGACAAGCAGGAGCGTGCGGCGAAGGAACTGATAGGCCTCGCGCTGCCAGCTGAGGACGAAAGTCTTCGTGTCGTCAGGGAGCGTGTAGCGTAGAGCGCTCAAGGCCTCTCCCTGACGTGACCCTGCTGCATCCTCGGAGTGGGGGAGCCAAAGCTCATCCCTTCCCTCTTGTAGAAGAGACGTGGGGACGAGGACAGCCTGCTCTGGCTCGTAGAAGAATTGGACGGAGCGGTAGGGATAGCTGAGGAACTCATACGTGAAGTACAGCTCCTGTAGGACCTCGTAGACGGAGTGAGCCGAAGCCGATGCCTCGAGCCTTCCACTATGGATGCAGCGGGGAGTAGCGGCACCTTCCACCCCTTCGGAGGTGATACAAAAAGCAAGTCCACCCGAAGTGGTTCGGATGGACAAGCTGTAGTGAGCAGCCTCAGCTGCTGTGATCTGTGGGATCGGAGTCATTACTCCCAGTTACCGTTCGTCTTAGCTTCGGTCAGAGAGCCGACACGAAGACCGGGGAAGGCGTTCGTCTTAGCCTTAGCAGCTTCGACCTTCTCACGTACACGACGCTCGTTCTTCAGAGGGTTTAGGTAGCTTTCGTAAGAAGCTGATGCCTGGAAGACGGGCATCTGGATCTTCAGTTCGCCCACTTCCTGCTCGATAGAGCTGGCTACGACCTGGATAGAAGAGTCGGGGTTGTTGGGGATGGTGAAGAGCTTAGCCAGATCCGTGCCGTCGTTGAGCAGGGTGTCCTTAGCTGCGACCCAGACGGTGTCACGACGGATGAGCCCGCGACGAGCTGCATCTTCTTCGGTGAGGCCCTGGTCACGCATGGCGCTGGTGTAGTCGCCCTCTGCACGGATGTAGAATACACGACCATTCTGTACGAAGTCGATCAGCTCTTCCTTGTTGGCGTACTTGTCGTAGACGCTCTTGTAGGCTTCTTCAAGGCTTGCGATCTTCTTGAGCTGCTTCTGGAGCTCTACCTCAATCTTAGCCTGCTTCTTGTCGAAGTTTACTGGTGCCAGCACACTCTGGATCGTGATGTAGGCAAGTGCCACTACGGCCAAGGCTACTAATGCGAGGATAACTTTCTTCATTGTTGGATCTATGTAGTAGTTTGAGTTAGACGAGTCTCATTGCATGGAGCTACTAAGGCCGTTCCTATGCCTATAATTCGTAACTTCACACGGACAAAGATAGAAATTATTATTACATGCCGTATACAGCGCTCCTTAGCGCCCTCAGCTCTCTTCCGCTGGATGGCTATACCAGCGACCAGCGGGAAGCACTGGGTACCCTCTACGAATATATAGAAGAGCCCTCGCCCTATGCGCTCTTCCTCCTCACAGGCTATGCCGGTACGGGGAAGACGTTCCTCCTACGCACGATAGCTGATCTGGCTCAGCGAGCGGGTTTGCGTGTGGAGCTCATGGCTTCGACAGGCCGAGCTGCAAAGGTCTTGTCTGCCTCTACGGGGCGCCCTGCCTCGACGATTCACCGCACGATCTATCGAGCATCTACGCAGATGCAGGAGGAGGGCGGTAGCTTCCAGCTGGGGCGAGTAAGCACAACTACCCCGACACTCTTCATCGTCGATGAGGCATCGATGATCTCAGGGGATACGGGTGAGATGACGCCCTTTGGCTCGGGCAATCTTCTTGATGACCTCTTGTCCTATGTCTGGTCTGCGGATGAGGCTAAGCTCATCTTTGTCGGTGATACGGCCCAGCTCCCACCTGTGGGTACTCCTCTCAGCGATGCGCTCAATGCTGAGGTCCTTACCTCACGCTACGGGCTCCATGTCTATGGGATGGAGCTGCGTGAAGTCGTGCGTCAGAAGTGTGGAGGGATCCTGCATAATGCCACCCAGCTCCGTGAGCTTCTGGACGAATATGCCGATGAAGACCCTGAGGAGATCCTGCCGATTCACCTGGAGACGGAGGGATGGCGAGGAATCTTCCCCGTCGAAGGCGGTACGTTCATTGAGACGCTGGATGAGGCTTACCGCAAGTATGGGGAGGAAGAATGCTTGGTCATCTGCCCATCAAATAAGCTCGCCCTGGAGTGCAACCATGCTATCCGTAGCTCCGTCCTCTTCTATGAGGAAGAGCCTGTGGTGCGAGGTGAACGCCTCATCGTCGCTCGCAACAACTACCACTACACCAAGCGCCCCGACCGATCTGACTTCATTGCCAACGGTGAGATCATCGAGGTGCAGCGTATCGGCCGCCACTACTACGAGTATGGCCTGCACTTCGCCGATGCTACCATTTACCTCCCCGATCGAGATGACTCGCTGGAGGTGCGCCTCCTGCTTACTTCGCTCGAAGATCCCACTCCTCAGCGCACTCAGGCTGAGCGTCAGCGACTCTTTGAGCTAATTGCAGCAGACTATGCTGATATCCCTTCGGTCACAGATCGTCGCAAGGCTATACGCCGTGATCCCTTTTGGGGGGCGCTGGAGGTGAAGTATGGCTATGCCGTCACGGCACATAAGGCGCAAGGGGGGCAGTGGGCTTGCGTCTTTGTTGACCTGAGCTTCGTCGGCTACCTCCCCGAAGATCGCAATTTAGTTCGCTGGATTTATACGGCGATTACACGTGCTACGAAGCGGGTTTACCTTTTGGGATATCCCGCAGGTCTCGTAGACTAAATTCCCATTATTCTCTTGTTCTTAATCCCAAGATTGAGCTTGCCTGAGTATGGTACGCTTTCGGGAGCTGTATAAGGGTGAAAAAGAACCAGTACTGCTCAGCGGTCGGACCAGTACTGGTCGCAGTGGTGACCAGTACTACTTCATATATGTGACCAGTACTGGTCAACTCGTCGACCAGTACTGGTTCACACTACCTCCCTTCTGAGATTGCTTTGGTGTTCCTGTTACATTGTTCATTTGTAGCTGTATATGATACGTGTTCGCTCGTGGGGTAACCTCCACTCATAGCAGCGGAAAAAGGTACGACTTCCTGCACATCAGATAGGGTTATCTAATGCATCTCTTTGGCTTGCCTTCAAAGCCTGCAGAGATCCACTGGGTGTAGGCGCTTTTTTGCTATCTTTGGGCACTTCGAAATTGGAACAATAGCACGCTTACACATCATTATTATATGGAAGAACAAACCCTTACTACAGAGGTGTCCCGCGCGAAGCGACGTAACCCCATTGCTTGGGTACCCAGCGTCTACTTCGGTATGGGGCTACCGTACGTCGCTCTCTCGCTTGTCTCCGTCCTCATGTTCACTGACCTCGGTATTGACAAGGAGGATGTGACTTTCTGGACCTCGCTCTTAGTCCTACCTTGGTCGCTGAAGCCCCTCTTCTCCCTCGTCATGGAGCTCTTCGGGACGAAGCGCCAGTATATCTATATCACCGAAGCGGTCTCAGCCCTGATGTTTGGCTTGGTTTGCTTCTCGCTGCCCCTGCCGAGCTTCTTCTCTATCTCTATCGCCCTGATGGGGGTGCTGGCTATTAGTGGCTCTATGCACGATATCGCTGGGGACGGGGTGTATATGCAAGAGTTGAGTCCAGCAGAGCAGGGACAGTTCGCTGGCTGGCAGGGTGCCTTCTATAACCTCGCTAAGATCTTGACTAATGGCGGGCTTGTCTATCTGGCTGGCTACCTCTCAAAGAGCATGGGGCTGGAGAAGGCTTGGATGGTCATCATGGGGATCTGTGCTGTGCTGATGCTCGCCCTCGCGCTATATCATATGCGTAGCCTTCCCCGCGAAGCTGCACGCGTACGCCGCTCTGCGGACGAGAGCTGGAAGGAGCTGGTGCAGGTCTTTATCTCATTCTTTGAGAAGAAGCATATCTATCTCTATCTGGTCTTCATCTTCCTCTATCGCTTGGGCGAAGGGCTTGCGATGAAGATCGCCCCGATCTTCCTCAAGGATGAGGTCGCTAAGGGCGGGATAGCACTCTCCAATGAGAACTATGGCCTGATTTATGGTACGGCAGGTACGATTGCCTTCATCCTCGGCTCCATCCTCTCGGGCTACTATATCTCGCACTTTGGTCTGAAGAAGACGCTCTTCTCGCTGGTCTGTATCTTCAATATTCCCTTTGCGGTCTACCTGCTCTTGGCTATCTTCCAGCCCTCCAACCTCTGGTGGATCGGTACGGGTATCGTCTTCGAATACTTCAGCTACGGCTTCGGGTTCGTCGGGATCACGCTCTTCATGATGCAGCAGATCGCTCCAGGGAAGTATCAGATGGCTCACTATGCTTTTGCTAATAGCTTGATGAACCTCAGTGTCATGGTGCCAGGGATGCTCAGCGGTAAGCTCGCGACGGCCTTCGGCTACCAGACCTTCTTCATCATCGTCCTCTTAGTCACGCTGCCAGCTATCATCATGGCGATCCGCCTGCCCTTTGCTCACGCAGTAGAGGCTAAGAACTCCGACTCAAAATAGATTCTCAACTACTCCAATATTAATATTATATAGTACGTACAATGAGTGAACTTAAGATCGTAGGGCAAGCCCTACCCAATATGCCTTGGGAAGATCGTCCCGAAGGCTGTAAGGAGGTCGTCTGGCGCTACAGTGCCAACCCCATCATCCCACGCGACCTGCTGCCTACCTCCAATAGCATCTTCAATAGCGCTGTTGTTCGCTTCGGCGAAGGCTATGCAGGGGTATTCCGCTGCGACGATACGAACCGCCGTATGCGTCTGCATGTTGGCTTCAGCGATGACGCGATCAACTGGAATATCAACCCCGAGCCTCTGACCTTCGAATGCGAAGACAAGGAGATCGGTGAGTGGGTCTATGGCTACGACCCTCGTGTCGTCTTCATCGAAGACCGCTACTATGTCACTTGGTGTAATGGCTACCATGGTCCTACGATCGGTGTCGCCTATACCTTCGACTTCAAGACCTTCCATCAGCTGGAGAATGCCTTCCTGCCCTTCAACCGTAATGGTGTGCTCTTCCCCCGTAAGCTGAATGGCAACTTCGCTATGCTTAGCCGCCCCAGCGACAATGGTCACACGCCTTTCGGGGATATCTTCTACAGCGAATCTCCCGACCTCGAATACTGGGGCCGTCACCGCCACGTCATGTCTCCAGCTCCCTTTGAGGATAGCGCATGGCAGTGCACGAAGATCGGTGCAGGTCCTATCCCCATCGAGACGAGCGAAGGTTGGCTCCTGATCTACCACGGCGTACTGGCTTCGTGCAATGGCTTCGTCTATGCCTTTGGCTCTGCGCTGCTTGACCTCGATGAGCCTTGGAAGGTAAAGTTCCGCTCAGGCCCTTACCTCATCTCTCCTCGTGAGCAGTATGAGTGTATGGGTGACGTCCCCAACGTGACGTTCCCTTGCGCAGCTCTGCACGATGCTGAGACGGGTCGTATCGCCATCTACTACGGCTGTGCAGATACGGTCACGGGTCTTGCCTTCGGCTATATCGACGAGATCGTCGAGTTCACGAAGAAGCACTCGATCATCTAAGCTCCCTGAGTATAGACTCATCCAATAAGGTGAGGCGCATAGGTACATCACTCCTATGCGCCTCATTGCCTTTATTTATAGTGCTCTCACGGGCTCTATATATCATATAATCTTATTATCTTTGCCACAGATATTTGGAGCCCACAGACCCTATGACGACCCTGCACCAAGAGGGTGAGTGGCTGATGGGCTTATCTGGACGACAGACCAGTGGAGAGCCGAGAGGCTGTCCTCAACACCCTCAGACAAGTATAAGTATACAAAACAAGACCCCACATGGCAGACGAAAAGGAGTTCGCTCCTCGACCAAACCACAGTAGCTCCGAGGAGACTACCCAGCGCCCAGCTACTCGCGCGCGACGCGTACCTGCGGCCTCTACCGATGGACAGCACATCTCATCCACCCCAAGCTCAGGGACCCCAACACGACGCAGACGCGTCTTCATCGTCTCCGAAGAGGAGCAGCAGATGCACTCTGGACGTCCTGCTGCCCGCCCCTCGCGTGCAGAGCACTCCAACTACGACGGCTCTTACTCCTCCTCGGCAGAGCGCTCTCGCTACGACGAGCGCTATCAGGCAGAGCGTGCTGATGGCCGCTATAGCTACAACTACAACCGCTCCGAGCGCCCCCATCGCTCTGCAGCCCCAGGTCAGCCCGGTGAGGGTCAGCCTCACAAGGGGAAGCATGCAGGCAAGGGACCCAAGAAGGGCGGTCCATCTGCAGCGCCTAAGGCAAAGAAGAAAAAGAAGCAGCCACAGCTCCCCGTGCCTGTGAAGTACGAGGAGATCGTCGATCCATCGCAGGATCTGCGTCTCAATAAGTTCCTCGCTAACGCTGGGGTCTGCTCCCGCCGTGAGGCGGATGCCCTCATCGCTGCAGGTGAGATCACGGTCAATGGTGTAGTAGTCACGGAGCTGGGCTCACGTGTGACCCGTCTTGACGAGGTCGTATATAAGGGTATGCGCGTCTCTACTCAGAGCAAGGTCTATATCCTTCTTAATAAGCCTAAGAACTGCGTCACCACGAGCGACGACCCCGAATGCCGTCGCACGGTGATGGATCTCGTCAAGGGCGCTTGCGAAGAGCGTATCTATCCTGTAGGTCGTCTTGACCGCAATACTACGGGCGTCATCCTCATCACGAATGATGGAGATCTGTCCAGTAAGCTCACGCACCCCTCCTTCATGAAGAAGAAGATCTACCACGCATGGCTGGATAAGCCCGTGTCTGTGGAGGATATGCAGCGCATCGCTGAGGGTATCGAGCTCGAGGACGGTGAAATCCATGCTGACGCACTCAGCTACGTCAGCGAAGAGGACCTGAGCCAGGTAGGTATCGAGATCCACTCGGGGCGTAACCGTATCGTCCGTCGTATCTTCGAGCACCTGGGCTACCACGTCGTCAAGCTGGACCGCGTCTACTTCGCTGGCTTGACAAAGAAGAACCTGCCTCGAGGTCGCTGGCGCTACCTCACCGAGCAGGAGGTCAATAACCTGCGTATGGGCTCCTTCGAGTAATAGCTACTCGTAGACACCTCACATCGCTACACACCCTCAATCATACATCTATGAAACGTACCAGAATCATCGAGCTTCTTCAGGGCTCACTCGTTGGACAGCAAGTGAACGTCAAGGGCTGGGTCCGTACCCGCCGTGGCAATAAGGCTATTAGCTTCATCGCACTGAATGACGGCTCGACGATCCATAATATCCAGATCGTCGTCGATCTCACGCGCTTCGACGCTGATCTTCTCGCTAAGATCACCACGGGGGCAAGCCTCAGCGTGGTCGGCGAACTCGTCGCCTCTCAAGGTCAGGGGCAGAGCGTAGAAATACAGGCAAGCGAGATCGAAGTCCTCGGGACGGCAGACCCTGCTACCTATCCCCTGCAGAAGAAGGGGCACTCGCTGGAATTCCTCCGTGAGATCGCTCACCTGCGTCCTCGCACGAATACCTTTGGGGCGATCTATCGCATGCGTCACCACATGTCGATCGCTATCCATACGTTCTTCCATGAGCGTGGCTTCTTCTATGTGCACACGCCGCTGATCACGGCGAGTGATGCCGAAGGTGCTGGGCAGATGTTCCAGGTCACGACACTCGACTTGGACAACCTCCCACGTACTGAAGACGGCCAGATCGACTATAAGGAAGACTTCTTCGCTCGTCATACGTCTCTCACCGTATCGGGTCAGCTCGAGGGTGAGATGGCTGCGCTGGCACTCGGCGGTATCTACACCTTCGGGCCAACATTCCGCGCGGAGAACTCCAATACACCTCGTCACCTCGCAGAGTTCTGGATGATCGAGCCCGAAGTAGCTTTCCTCGAGATCCAGGAGAATATGGATCTGGCAGAGGAGTTCATCAAGTACTGTGTGCAGTGGGCTCTTGATCACTGTATGGATGACCTGACGTTCCTCGCTGAGCACTTTGATAAGGAGCTCATTGATCGTCTGCGCTTTGTACTGGATAAGCCCTTCAAGCGTATGACCTATACCGAGGGTATTGAGATTCTCGAGGCAGCGGTCAAGGCTGGTCGTAAGTTCGAGTTCCCCATCTATTGGGGTGCCGACCTGGCGAGCGAACATGAGCGCTATCTCGTAGAAGAGCACTTCCAGCGCCCCGTCATCGTCACCGACTATCCTAAGGAAATCAAGAGCTTCTACATGAAGCTCAACGATGACGGCAAGACCGTCCGCGGTATGGACGTCCTCTTCCCCAAGATCGGGGAGATCATCGGTGGCTCTGAGCGTGAAGCTGATTACGACAAGCTCGTACAGCGTGCACAGGAGGTAGGTGTCCCCGAGAAGGACCTCTGGTGGTACCTCGACTCGCGTCGCTATGGTACGGCTCCTCACTCGGGCTTCGGTCTGGGCTTCGAGCGCCTGCTGCTCTTCGTCACGGGTATGGCTAACATCCGCGACGTCATTCCCTTCCCCCGTACGCCACGCAACGCTGAGTTCTAAGTCGTGACGGAGTAGCTGCTCCTTCGCATCACATACAGAATCAAGTCGGGCCGATTCCCTTGGGAGTCGGCCCGACTGCTATTTGGTCGGGCACTGTGCTATGAACTAAAGTCCGCCCCCACATATTATCTCTATGCGCTGCCGTCGTAGCGCATCCAAATATTTACCCCAATGAAAGTCCTCGTTATCTATTCGCACTCTTATCACGACACCAGCCACACAGGGAAGGTTATCCTTGACGTCTTCAAGGCACAGCCTGACTTTGAGGTTCGCAATCTCGAAGAGATCTACCCCAATTGCGCTCCGATCGATATCGCCCTTGAGCAGCAGCGCCTGGCTGAGGCGGACGTCATCATCTTCCACCATCCCATCTTCTGGTTCAATATGCCAGCAGGCCTCAAGCACTATATGGATGAAGTCTTCCAGTATGGTTTCGCCTACGGTAGCACGGGCGACAAGCTCCGTGGGAAGAAGTTCATTCACTCCTATACGACCGGATCTGGCGCAGCGACCTTCGCAGGGGAGCTCGGCGAAGTCCTGCCTGCAGCGCTCAAGGCTTCGGCAGGCTTCTGCGGTATGGACTATCAGGGTGCCTTCCCACTTTATGGTCAGATGGCTCTGACGAATCCAAACGTGCCTGCCGAGGCGAAGGCACACGCTGAGCGTGTCGTGGAATTCGTTCGCTCGCTCTAAGGTCGCAGCCTACCTTCCCTTCGGGGAAAGCCTCCCGCCGCTCCCTCACTGACGAAGCCCGTCAGTGGGGGAGCGGCGCTTTGTGTAAGGTCACTTGCGGAGAGCGTAAAGTCTGGGCGCTTTGCGAGGAATATACCTCGCTGTCGTGAGGTATATACCTTTTGCTCGAAAGGTATATACTATTTGCTCGAAGGGTATATACCATTTGCTCGAAAGGTATATACTATTTGCTCGAAAGGTATATACCATTTGCTCGAAAGGTATATACCATTTGCTCGAA